>VAPB010620859.1_pt1 | contig 25315 bp, 27 predicted proteins | sample 3395101 | NCBI WGS metagenome assembly VAPB01 (sample SAMN08290433, study PRJNA428436) | hydrothermal vent metagenome | isolation source: Deep-sea hydrothermal vent chimney | place: Indian Ocean: Southwest Indian Ridge | reverse complement strand
CGATTTGAGCCCGGAGCTCATGAGCAGCGTGCTTAATGGTACGGCCACTGCACCTACTTTCGCAATCCCCCAGTACAGTTCCAGTAACTCCAAACAGTTCGGTAACACAGTGGCAATCTTATCCCCTTTGTCAATCCCCAAACCACCCAACGCGTTCGCAATCCGATTCACATTCTGGTTGAATTCCCGAAACGTCAGTCGCTTTTCCTCGAACACAATTCCAAGATGATCAGGGCGACACTGTGCATTCCGCGTCAATAACATTCCAATATTAATCGGATGAACACTAGGGCGTTGCGACATACGTATTCACCTATTAGGAATAACATTCATCACCATGTCTATTACAGGAATCCCTTCATATAGTTTCAGAAAGAAGTGGTGGAACGGGCGTGATTCGCACTCGCAATGATTTCTGTCTGAGGGCCCTAAGAACCTCTTGAACGGATGATTATTAACCAACTTTGGACACCAGAATTCCGATTGGTTAGGGACAAGGTGCTTTCTTGATGAAACGACGCGGACTGCTAGTAACTACATCTATTGTGCTTGCACTTTTACTGGTTTCTCTCTTGTATCTTGCTTCACAAGGATTTTGGAACGAAACGACCGATTCTTCACCTGACATAATCATACATAATGGTGAAATCCTGACTATGGAAGAATCTCTTGCACAAGTTGAGGCTATTGCTATCCGAAATGAAACCATTCTTGCTATTGGTAACGAGAATGACATCCTTGCGATGGCTGGATCAAACACACGCATCATCAACCTAGAAGGAAGGACGCTTCTGCCAGGTTTCATTGACTCCCATTCACATCATATTGGGGATAGAAATTTAGTGAATCAATCGACACCTGAGGAAGTGATTGAGAGTATTCTGAGCTCTGGATGGACGAGTATTTCAGAACTCTTTGTAAATCAGGACCGTCTGGATGAACTAATATCTTTAGACCAACATAACGAACTTCGCATTCGTGTCAATACCTATCTTCCACTAAGCTGGCAATTTGAGAGATTTGGAGATTGGTACCAGGCCTACGACCCCGGGCATGAATACAGTTCCAAGTTAAGGATTGCAGGAGTTAAGATCTTCATGGATGGTTGGTACACTAATTGGAACCACTATTTCGACCAAGTAGAGCTAGAATCATTGATACAGGAGGCTCAAGATGAGGGGTTCCAAATAGCTATTCACAGTGCTACTGATAATGGAACAGATATTGTCCTGAACTCCCTTGAATCGGTCTTGGGAGGGGAATCAAACGAACTCTATCGTCACCGAATCGAACATCTTGTCTTACTCAGAGATGACCAAATTGAGCGATTAAGCAACCTTGGAATCATCGCTTCTTTTCAACTCCCATGGTTTACTTCGGACTGGAAACTTGCTGGCTCATACCCGATTCTCCAGGAGTATTCACATCTTGTGGCAAGATGGCGAGATATTCTTCAAGCAGGGATACCATCCCTCGGAAGCACAGATTTTCCTTATATGTCACAAAATATTAGATCTGTAATGAAAATAGTCTCAATGGCTGTCACAAGGGTCGGAATCAGCGGACTTACACCTACGGACTGGATGTTGGATCAGACTCTCAGTGTAGAACAAACACTTCGGCTCCTTACAATCGACGCGGCCTATGGCACATTTCAAGAAGATATTAAGGGGAGCATTAAGGTCGGCAAACTTGCAGACCTGGTAATTCTTTCAGACAATCCACTGACAGTTCCAGAAAATACTCTTGCTGACATAGAGGTACTAATGACGATGGTTGGAGGGGTTGTGGAATACACAGCTCCCGAACAGCAGTTTCTCTCTGCTAGGCGCTTAGGAGCCAGCAGTCAAACAATAGGACGCTCAAGCCAACTAATCAAGATGGAGATGATAACTACTCCGAATCAAAAGGAGAAATGGTGGACCGGGCGAGATTCGATCAACAAAAACTGCTTATTGATTGGAGGATGTAATAGCATCCCAAAGGTTCGATAGGAACATCCAAGCAAGCCAAAAACCCACAAGAGAAAATGTCAGGCCCAGTGGAATGGCAATAAACCGTAGATCCGAGCCAATGAATCCAATTATGAATGCATAGATTGATGGTGCGAGAGCAAGCACGTACATGAGAGCAGCTGGACCAATAATGTTGTACAATTCAGACCTCTTTCCAAAGAAACGGTAGAACACATAGATGAGCAGAATAACGATGGGCATCAGAAGCATCATCAGCCATGAGAAAACTTCAGATGGTCCGGTGGTAACTGGAAGCTCGGATTCTGGTATTAGGAGAATGATAAAGGGCAGCACTATGGTAAAGGCTAAGTATACAATTCCTAGCAATCTGGCTTTTCTGAGTGATGACATGCTATCTGGTATTACTGATTCCATCTCTACCGTTTTGGTTATCGTAATTTCATTTTTAATACTTGGTTTCTGATGAGGACAGGTCACTAAGAAGTTGAGTGTAGAATGAGATGGTGGACCGGGCGAGATTCGAACTCGCGACCTCCTATTCACAGAGCGTGCGTATTGCACACCCTTCCATGCCAATTAATAATGATAGAACCTCCCCCTTCTATAGGGTAGAAAGGGCATAAATAGAAATCAAGATGGATTTCTAGATGGTGTTGATATTGAGTACAACTGCTCCAAAAGCCTACAACTATCAGATATCAGCAGCAATTCAATATTTCCTAAAGAACGAATATGACGAGCTAGTGGTTGAAGGAATGAACCACGAAGATAGCATATTCTATAAAGATGGAGTAGTGAAGGTGATAGGGGAGGCAAAGCATGAGAATAGAAAGAACTGGACTGATGAAGCTCTATTTCATACAGGGAAAAAAATAGGACCAATAATACAGCTATGGAAACGGTGGAGTGGGAAAGAGGATCTAGTCTTTTTTTCTTCTGCGCCAACTAGTTGTACTGTTTCTCTTGGTAGAATCAAGATCCAACCATCAAGATTGAAAGAATTAGTAGATAAAACGACAGTTTTTCTAAAGGGGGAAGATAAGACAAACTACTCTCTTGATGGAGTAGATGGGCTTCTAAACAGACTATTATTTGTTCACACACCCCACAATCTTGTCACTTCTGAAATAACTAAATGGTGTAGAAAGGAAGGACTAACTTTAGTTAATGGAGGAGTGGAGAAGGTGATATCTCTATTTCAAGATGAAACATATTTCAAAGGCAAGCGGATTTCAAGAAGTGAAATAATTCAAGCACTAACTGAGGAACAGGTCAAACGTAAGAAACCTAGCAGGGAATTGTATGGTCCTGGACCAATTAGGTCAATTCCATCGAATTGCCATTCAGCTATAGCTCACAAGCTGCATGATATTCTTCGTATTTACAAAGTAGAGCGTAAGCAAGAGTGGTTTAAGGAAACTGGGAAGCCTGACCAATTGGCTTTAGAGTATGTTGATGGATATGTTGAGGATTTGAAGGACCTTAATGCAAGATGTGGCAATGATGCATTGAGTCGATTCATTAAAGTACTAGAAGAGCACCCACGCTTTCTTTTTTCCCAGTCTGAAGATGGTGAGAAATTCCGACATGTATTACGAAAAGGGATTGCAATTTATAGAGAAGCAGCTAATCTTCCTATTCGAACTGACACATGGTGGTAAATCTTGATTATCTTGTTCGCGGGTATTTGTATTGATTACTAAATCTATTGACTGGTTTTACTTTACTCTCATAAAAAAAGACCATCATGTTCAGGGAATCTAAATGGAACTTCTTCGCACCCTGCATCTAGTTTTTTCTTTATCATTCCATCAACTTCTGGAGGATTACATAGATAGCGAGAGGGCGGTTCCTTTGTTAGAAGATCGATGCTGTAGACAATAAACTTCTCAGTTTCTTGAAATTTACTATCTTGTTTCAATTCAACGACAGGATGTATTGAATAGAATTGTTTCACTGAAAGATTCTCATTTTCGACAGGATGGGTTTTCACTGTAACATCGTGGGGGATGTTCCTAAACTTCACGAAAAGGTGTTGATTAAATGGAGTAACAGCCACAGCAACATACGAGTTATTGTGTTCACACAATACAAAGTCAGGAGTACCATCTATAAGCATTGGTGCTTTCAAAGATTTAGGGATTTCATAAGGTGAAGCTTTCATATTTCATGGCATTAAAGATTTGATAATAAATACTAGTAAAGAAAACAGTAATCTGTAGAACCAAGTGAGATTCGAATTCGCGACCTCCTAATCACGGAGCATGCGTATTGCACACTCCTCCATGCCAAGGATATTGATGCATTAACCGAATTTTCAACAAATAGAGAATTCAATCATGAAAAGGAAAGTTTCATATCAACTATTGAAAAAAGGAACCCTGCGTAAGAGGGATTAAAAACGCAACAAAATTAGAATAATGGATTTACTCAAAATAAGAAACTACTTTATTTCAGTATATATGAAAGGTTAGTGGAGGAACGAAAATAGAATGCCCCGGGGAAGACGTCGTGATGATAAACAGATGTTTATGTACCTAATCATTTTGGGAGTAATTGTAATTGCATTTGGAGCTATAGTAAATCAATCCGTCAATCCACCTGAATTATTTACTAGTGAGAATGACGATATCCGTCCTCTATCAGCTTCATTAACTGGAGGAGGAATCTTCGGAACAGTTAGCAGCAGCACCTGTTATTCTGAGAGGTTTGTATTTTCAGGTAACTCAGGGATGGGTCTTTATGGAAGTTTTACAGTTGGAGGGAATAGTCTAGTTCATTTTTTTGTAACTGATGAACAGGGTTGGAATGAATTTCTTACACAAAAAACAACAGATCGAAAGATTATCGATATCCCTGACACGACAGGTGAAGATTTCTGGAGAGTCGAAATACCCAGTTCTGGAATTTGGTATGTTGTCTATTCTAGAACATGGTACACAGATATGCAAAAAGACGTTGTTGGCTCAACTTGCAGGGATTTAACTGGTCCTAAAATATTCGTCTACATGCCCTTCAGCACATCATTATCAGGAACTGTGCCGTTGAACATCACAGTAACTGAACCAACATTCTCAATTGATAGAGTTGAAGTGTTTTTGGATAATCCGCTTCTCCAACCTTCATATGATTACGATATGGGACGACGTTTTAGTGTCCTGATTCCTTGGGATACTACAAATCATAACGAAGGAACACACATCCTTACCGTGCGAGCATCTGATAATGTTGGCAACATCCAAAATTACACCCGACTTGTCAAGATATACAACATTGTAGACCTTACAATCCCTATTCTTGTCGTTACTGGAGGTTTAACAATTTTATTTCTGATTGGACTCTATTATTTCAAAGAAATTCATTTCATGCCAATGATGATTGGTTTCGTTGTTCTTGTTTCTACCATTGTTGGTGCACTATATCTTACATTGAATACAATTTACGACATCAATGAAATCCTTGGACTTGTTGCAGGCATAATAGGTGTAGCAGGTGCACCTTCAGCAATAGCTGTAGCTGTTGAGAAAGTGACGAAAAACTAAGGTGGTCGATTGGGCGAGATGCTGTATCCCTGATTTTCTTGAAGGAAAGCGAATATGGATAGATTTTGAGAGGCATATCGGTTCACGTGGAAACATCGAATGCTTGGAGGATTTGAAAATGAACCCAAATATAGTTACTACTCATCCTTCTTGAGTGTCAATACAGCTCTACTCCACAATTCTTTTAACCATTCTATCAGGAACTCCGAACCAGCACGTGGGCCGGTAGATCAGCCTGGTTATGGCTTCATTTCGGAGCCATTAGGAAATAGATCACCACCTTGGCATGGTGGGGGTCGTGAGTTCAAATCTCACCCGGTCCACCATCATTCTTCATAACAAACCATCCGCTTCAAGCTGCCCTTTGATTCTTTCAACTTCTTCTTGTCGAAGTGACATCCATTCCTTTGCTTTTCCATTCTTCTTTACATCATGAGGTGGTGCAATAAGATACCACTTGATTGCATTTTCTGCACCACTTGTTGTGGCTACCCACTTTATTGAGATTCTACCTGTTTTTTCATAAAATGTGATACTTTCTGGATAGACCCTCATTTCTATTCCAAGATTCTCTGCAAGACTTACTTCATCATCTATGAGCTTGCATCTATTATCTGAGAACACTGATTCTATATTCCTAAAAATATCCGGCTTTGATTTCTCACCAAGCTTCAGATACTTGGCAAGTTGAAGGTGAATGTATCCTCTTTTCTTATCATGACGTCCATTGTCTTTGATAAACGAAATATGATGCTTCTCTAATTTCGGAGATAGCTCATACTTTTCATCTTGAGAACCAGGATTTAGGACGATTGATCTACTCCATTGGAAACCACTCATTTCGTTAATAGATCCGTCTTCTGGAATTAGTTCTCGAAGATACGCAATCCAGTCGTTACGGGACCCAATTCTGATTCCTTCTGCTAATCTTCCATTATTGATTGCCTTGTCATCGGTAGTAAAACCCCAATAGATGAAGGCTCTACCAATATGTCGAGGAAGCAACATTCGATAACTTCGGTTGACTTTTAGATGTTCCATTCGAAGCTCAATATCCCCCAGTTTTTGAAACAACTCTTGGACGATTCTTATTCTGTCAAGGTCTGCTTCATAATAGTACATCCTGCCGTCATTACAGAGCCAGCAATCACTATTTACTATTGCACCAAGTTGCGAACGTATAAGACTGAGGTCTTCACCGGTTGGAAGTTTTGGATTGAGAATAGGACCTCTACCATACCTAGAAGTCACCTTTGTTATTTTGCCCTCAAAGTGGTCATTCTCATATTCTAACGCATCACGTACAAAGTGGAGCATATCACCCAACAAACGCGATTTACCCTTCCGACGCATAATCTGACAGAATGGGTCATCTGAAATCATACTCCGTATCAGTTTGTTAATGTGTTGAGCACGTTCAGACTTGTTTTTTGGGAGTTGAAGTGCATTTCCAAACCGTTCTATCAGATTTTCATATTCTTGTTCTTTGAGATAGAAATACCGGTCTCCCCATACATTGAGCATGTCATTTGGAGTTCTATCGATTTTCCAGACATAGAATCGGTCGTCAACAATTCCCATTTTCACCTTAACATCTGAAGTTTCCAGTCCAAGCCCTCTCTCAATCTCATGAATCAATCCCTTTGCAAGATAGGTTCTGTAGACTTCGGTTTTTGTTGAATCGCTCATCAGTTTCTCTCTAAAGATTACATGTGACTTCTCTAGTTCACTCACAATATCTTGAATGAATCCTTCTCTCTCTTTTTCAGCTGCTTCCACAACCCCAGTCCACTGACGTTCAACTTCATATGTAAAATCCTCCTCGTTCTCCCGGACACAACTCTTCAGGTCGATTGTATCGCACAACTTGGACACCGAGAATATGTGTTGATGGGGATTGAAAAGGACCTATAGAGAGTCAATCTATTAGCAGCTAAGGAATTGGTGAACGAACCATACCCCAGTTTGTCAGTTCAATCTCAGGGATTGTTTCTTTGTAGATGATTTCAAATCCAAAATGTTCATAGAGAGAAACATTCTTCTCATCTAGGGTTTCAAGAAAACAGGGCAGACCTTCACTATGAATCCTTTCAAGTATAGGTCTCATCAGAACACTAGCGTATCCCTTTCCTTGATGTTTTGGGTCTACAGCAATCGGAAATAGATGCCAGTGAGGTTCTGTAAGGCGTTGTTTACGCAATCTAGCGACATTAGAAGCGATACGAGTCATCTTAGAGATAGTATCTGTTCCCAGAATTCGAATAAGTTTTAGACCCCCTACCCGCATCATCCGGAAATTGGTCATGTCACTCATACCCGGAGGAAACCAAGCAGCAATACCCTCAAAATCAGGAGACGTGGAATAGACCTCACCATACTTGATGGCAAACCTGAGTCGGAATTCTAGGTATTCACTAAACAACTTACGACGATTTTCACTTTCAGGAATGAAGAACAGATTCAAGGGGTCATCCCAAAATGCATTAACGAGTACCTCAACACCTCTGACCAGATCAGACTTGGTCAAACGAACAAGATTCCCACTTACTTCACCATTCATTTCTATTCAACGAAACATGATTCTCACGATGTGATATTCGTTTCCATTACTGTTGAACTTGGCACAGCTAGAGAAGTGTATAGATAACAAACTAGAACAATTGTACTTTCCCAGAGTTTCAAAGGAAGTAGCCAAGTCTGGGCTAATCTACCAACCCAAGTTTAGCCGCGAACACGAGTACCGTGAACTTTCTTGTGCGCCCATTTGAACTGGCGGAGCTTGGCTGAGCGACCATATCCACAGGCTGCACATGCCTTGTGCCTCACGTGATAGGACCTTCTTCCGCATCTTCTGCATCGAATGTGGTGTGGGTTGTTTTTCTTACCCTTCGCTGGTGTGCCTTTACCCATCGTTGTCAGCTCCTTGGATTATTTTGGCGGAGGTGAGACGATAACGACATTGTCGCCTCTCACTATCACAGTCTTTACCACTTCGATGATTTGCTCATCTGTTTCTGGATCGGTTGTGATCTCTTCAGCATCTTCAAGGATGAGATTTAGGTGCTGGTCATAGCCTCGCAGCTTGCCCTTGATCTTCTTATTCCCTTTCAACTCAACCAGTACTTGGTCTCCAATCGAGGCCTGAAGTAGTTCCATGGGTCTACCTGCGTTCATATAATCACCAACAGAATTCGTCATGTGGCCGACGGTCACTCGACGTTCGCGCTAGTCTTTGGACTTGGCTTAAAAACATGACGATGGCGCTGGTCTAATATGAAGGCATCTGTACTGCGTAGTCTTCAAAAGGATAACCCGTTAAGGCATAAGTGATGCCAAAGATTGAACGTATCAAGAAACGCCATTTGTTGAAGAAACGTGAACATAAGGAAGAGATAGCGAGAATAGAGCAGGAGATTGGCTCCTCAATAACACAACTTGATACAAAAACCCAGCTCGAAGGTGGAATTCTCGATGATGGCTCGCGGATCCTTCTTCTTGATGGAGAAATCATTTTCTTCGAACATGAGGGACGAATGTTCCCCGCCCTTCGTGCACTTCTAGATGGTTTGATTGATGTTCCCCGAGTGACAGTAGACATGGGTGCAGTCCGGTTTGTTGTGAACGGAGCTGATATCATGCGTCCGGGAATCACGGAGATTGATGACAGGGTTAAGGAAAATGGAATTGTAGTGATAGTTGATGAGAACCATGGCAAACCATTAGCCGTGGGCGTGTCGAAAATGTCTGCTGAGTCTTTGAGAGCTGCAAGTGGGGGAAAGGTCATCAAGTCAATTCATCACATCAATGATGACCTATGGATCTTTGGGAGATCTTGAGACTACTCGTCGTCATCGAGCTTTGCTCTTACATGTGACAATGCAGCCTTATAGACCTCTTTAGCAAGGTCTGGCTCAAGTCCACAGTTCTTCGCAAAACGGTCTCTGGCATATCCCTCTTTACTTGCGCCAATGTCTTTCTTGACTACCTCTGAGATTGACGTGTATCCATTTTCGTAGAGACTTCTAGCAGTATCTCTAGACAGTCTACTAGATGGAGAGTCATCACCAGGTAGCAATTGAAGTTCGAGCAAATCTGACCCAGCTAGGTCTTTACGAACGCCATACATTATCTGTCTACTGAGAACATTCAACCGTTTGGCCAGTGGTGTCCTCTTTGTGGTCAGTAGGAACTGACTCAGATTCTCCGCACTTCTGCTACAAATTCCTAATAGTGAATTGAGATCTCCCTCGTCCAAACTGATTCCTCTTGCCATCTCTGCCGCCTCCTTTACAATGGTCGAAACATCCTGTTCGTTCAACCATCTCTCAAGGACAGCTGTCTTCACTGATTGCCGTTCTGGAACTCTTCTCAGATACCACTCTTCTGGAGGGTCCAAATTCATGAGATTTAACTCAATCTTCGGAGGTACAAATGACCTCGGTCTAATGTACTGAACCATTCTAAATTGAAGTAGTAAGTCAATCAGACTAGACTCTTCTGTGTCCTCTTTCAGCTTCGAAAGTGGACCTCTGACCTGAACGTAATCTATGATATCTACATTCGCTAAAATCGCATTTCGTGCATCCTTTGAGAGCTTGTACCCTTTCTCCACTTTTTCAAATACTCCCTGCTTCTCCAACCATTTGAATAGAGAACTGAAGAAGCGAATCATTCCTGCTGAGTACTCTTTGTCTACAGTCCCCTTGAAAGTGCTCTTAACAAAACCCACGAATTTGTTCTTCATGTCGTCACGCGTAAACACTCTTCCATTTACTGCATTTCTTGTTAGAATACTTATAGCTAAGCTTGGATACAACACACCAGGATTAAGGGGTTCTATTGGCTGATGAAGTAGTTTCTCTGCCATATCACCCACAATGGATTCATCTCCACGTGGTGCATCAAACGCAAGATATACCCTTCCTCCTCGCTGGGCTAGGTAATACTCCCCAATACGACCTGCGACCTGAAGATATCTCGACCGTGCTTCTAAGAAATACATGCTTCGATCAAACAGAATGAAGACACAATCGAAGGGGAAGCTAATACCAGAGGTTATCCCTGTCGTTGAGACTACTGTTCTGACAGTCTTCTTCCTGATCTCACGTTCTAACCTCTCTCGAACTCCAGCGTCCAATCCTGAATGATGAAACGCGACGCCATACTTCAACGTATCTGCCAATCTATTGCTCAGTGGAAGATCTTCACCAGATCCAACTATACGGCTTCCCAAATCAACGCTTGTGGTTCTTGGATGAGTTCTAGCCAGTCGCCTAGCAATCCCCTGAGCTCTAAATCTTGAACTAACAACAATTAGAATAGACTTGTCCTCGTAATTTGTGAGGTGATCCAAAACAGCGTCTAGGATGTCCTCTTGAAATGAACTGGCTCGTTGTGTACCATCACTACTGACTATCTCAAATTTATCGCCGACCTGACTTACAATGAACTCATCAGGCACAAGTCGTACATTTGGTCTGAATACTCTAGCATTGAGCCAAATAGTCACTTCTTCTGTTTCACCAAAACGGGAAGATAGCGTAACAATCTGTGACTTTTCTTTCAGCAGTGTGATGATGGTATCTAACTTTGTACTCCTATCAGTTCCCAAGCTCTGAGAGGATACTGCCATAACTGAATCGAGTTCAGTGAGTTCGTCCACCACTGCCAGTCCCAAATTGTCTGTCCATTTCCTTTTCTGCAAGAGAGCAGATGCAAAGGACTCATACATAGCAATAACTAAATCTCCACTCTCAAGTTCTGTATCTGTTGCTCTGCTTAGTCCATCATGACGGACAACAGAGTACCCCAACTCTTTGAAGAGAGTCCCATATTCCTCTACAATTTGTCTACTTAGAGAGGTGTAAGGACTGAGATACAGACATCTAATTCCGTTCTGCAATCGTAGCAGGACAATTATCATAGCGAGAAATGTCTTTCCGGAACCAGGTGGCATCTGAATTACTAGATTTCCATCAACATCTCCAATTTCATTGATGAATTTCTCTTGCGCAGGAAGTAGACTCACAAAGTTTTTGTGTTTGAGAAGTATTTTTGCCGCTTTCTGCACCTCAGTGCCAGTTCCAATAGGTCCTCCTAATCTTCCTATCGCAGCCAAAGCAAGTCTACCCTCGTGTGAGATCATAAAACCACGCTGTTTTCTCCCCTTGTCCCCCGTTGAGATCACAAACCCTGAACGAATCAGTTTATTCATTGTTTCGTAGACCGTACCTCCAGACATCAAGGCCTGACGTAACTTCTCATATTTTGCTAGATGTTGTGATTTCTCGTTACGCGAAGTCACTACAGGTTTGGTCAATCCCTCTAGCGCTAGCATTCCTTCTACAATTCCATCCCATCCAAGGGTAGGAACAATCTCTCCAGTTTGGGGACTCAATACCTGCAGAATTTCCGTTGCATGACGGTTGCTAAGGGCTTTCAACTGAGCTCTTAATTTGGAAAGACCCTCGTCCTCCTTCCTCTGCTTGGACATTGCAATCACCAAGCTCTCTGAGTTGAATGAATGATAAAGGTTGGCTCTGTGTGATAATACTCGGTCTTTTCTTCATACATCTATTTCTTCCACTTGAATTTAGGTGTTAACTGTGAGGTCTCTATTTAGACGTAACCGAAGAACTGACTCATCTGAGAAATCGACGGTTCAAAGGACGCTTCCAAGTCTTGGTGTTTTTTCTTCTACAAAATATACTAAACCTCAACAAGATCCCAGACATGATATCAAGAGGCTTGCAGAACTTGAGGAAGTATTCATAAAATCAAAGAAACTTGAGTCACTTGCGGATGTGCCATTTGTAGTGAATGAAATTCGTGATGGCAACATCGTTTTGTTGGATATCTCAAGACTCAATGATGGAAACGATCAGACACATCTAGAACTACGACGAATCATTGAAAGAATCAGAGGAGAAACTCGCAGCTACATGGCTGATATTGCACTGATCAACGATAGTTGTATGATTGTGACCCCTTCATTCGTCAGTTTCTAAGAGGTTCATCGCAGATTTATGGTTTCTGTGACCACTGGTGATCTTGTTTCTACATTTAGCGCCTTGTGAATTGTGGATGCAAGACCTATTGTTTTACTAGCTTCTCCATGTGCCACTATAACGCGTTCGGGAAAAGGGTTCACTCTCTTGACATAGTTCAAAATCTGTTTCCTATCCGAATGGCCAGAGAAGCCTTCAACCGTTGTGACTTCCATGTTCACTGGAACTATAGAGGTCCGACCCTCTCGGCTCCTCATGTTGACTTCTTTCCAGCCCTTTTGAATACGTCTACCAAGTGTGCCTTCGCCTTGATAGCTTACAAAGCACAACAAATTCTTCTCATCAGGTGCCAGGAGTCTGAAGTAATCGACACTTGGACCTCCAGCAAGCATACCTGATGTAGCCATGATAATACAAGGCTCTGCTTCCGTAATCTCCTCTCTTTGATCTGGATTGTCCACCTGTACAAAGATATCTGATAGGAAAGGATTCACTCCTTGGTGGAATATCATCTCTCGTATTTTCTTGCTTAGAGCTTCAGGGTGAGTGGTATGAATTGCTGTGGCCTGAGCAATCATCCCTTCAATATACACTGGAACCTTTGGTATTCGCCCCTTGGCTGCTAAATCCTCAATGACCAGCATAATCTCCTGAGCACGTCCAACAGCAAGAACTGGTATCAGTACCTTTCCTCCACCTTCTAGAGTTCTTTTCAGAATCTGGGCGAACTTACGTTCTACTTCCTGTCTTGGTGGCATCTTGTCTGTGGGGTGTCCATAAGTACTCTCAATGATGAGCGTTTCAAGCCTTGGAAATGTGAAAGTAGCGGGCTCAAGTAATCTAGTCCTTCCAAACTTGAAATCACCAGTATAGGCCATATTGTACTGACCATCTCCAATGTGGAAGTGAACTATAGCTGATCCAAGGATGTGACCTGCATTGTGGAGTGTGAGTCTAACGTCAGGTGCAATATCAGTCACTTCTCCATAATTGAGAGGTATTGTGTGCAATATTGTTTCTTTGACATCTCTATCTCGATATGGTCTTAGCTTGCCCTCTCTCTCTGCAACGTCAAGATAGTCTAACTGCAGAAGTGTTGCAAGGTTAAGGGTGGGGTGGGTCATGTAGACTGGACCACGATAGCCATACTTGAAGAGGAACGGTACCATTCCGCAATGGTCAAGGTGCGCGTGCGTGATTACGACCGCATCTAAGTTGTCGACGCTGAACTCAGGCATGTCTAAACGAGGGAATGCCTTACTAGGTGTTCCAACATTGACACCACATTCAATCAGTACATTACTCTCTGATGTCTGCAAGAACATACATTGTCTTCCTACTTCTCGGAATCCTCCCATAGCAACGAGTCGGATCCATTTGTTATTCATCAATGGAGGTCTGTGAATTCTTTTTCCAATCTCTCGGAACGATTTGTTGCGGGTAGCTGCTTCTGATTGAATGATGTAACGAATCTGTTTGATGAGTTTGCTCTCGATAGGGGGAGTTCGCATAACATTGGGTCGCCAGAATGTCTGTCTGGTTATCTCTCTGAGCGTTGTGCCGCTACGCCCTATTACCAGACCGGGTTTTTGAGCCTCAATTATCACTTCACCCCTAGATATGTCAAAATCAATTGTTGTAATTTCCGCCTCTTTGGGAACTAGCTCACGAACAGCTTTCTCAGTTTCAATATGAGTCAACCTGACCTCTGGAGCGGATCTGACAACAATACGTTTCCTCATCTTCCGAGCTAAAGCCTTGATTTTGTCACCATCATCGAGAAGTATCTTCGGTGCCTTTGAGTAGATTGCTATCTCTGGTCCCTCATACTCGACCGAGCTAATCGCGGCTGACCTAGGTAGTGCTTTCTTTATTACCTCTCGGATGTCAACGTATTCTTCTTGGTTATTATTGGGCTGCATAGATGGTCACATCACAATCTTTGGCTATCAATGCCCTATGTTGTCTAATGGTCTGTCCAGACACTCCTAATGTTGGACGGGCCTTCAGCGAGATTTTCCCGCTCGATATTCAACAAATTCAGTCACTACTGGCCTTTCCAGATCTTCATTATGGTTTCTTTATCGACTTCTTGATATCCATCTTTGTCGATTACACTAACTAGAATCGAGTTGCCTGTTGCTGCGTCTCTCTCGATTGCAGCAGCTATCGCACTCACCGCAAGCTCAATCGCTTTCTTTTTCGGTAGATCATCTTTGTAACCAGCTTCCAAGACACCCAGTGCAACTGGTGAACCAGAACCATTGGATGTGAATTTGTCTGGAATCACAGAACCTACGAAGTCTGTGTAAAAGACCTGTGGACCATCATCGTCGAAGCCTCCGACAAGAGATCCCAGCATGTAGAGTCCTCTTCCTTGGAACATGATATTGCTTAGAAGACGTGTTAAGGCTTTGACACGAATTGGTCGGCCTCTCTGAATCTCGAAGAGCTTGGCCTCGGCTCTCAAAAGTTCCATGATTGACTGAGCATCAGCAACAGATCCTGCGATTGTTGCACCAATTTGATCTGTGATTTTGTAGATCTTCTTGGCTGTCTTGCTAGCAATCAGATATCCCATAGTGGCTCTCTGGTCGCTAGCTAGAACTACAGTGTCTTTGGCAATTAAACCAACTGTAGTTGTTCCCGTCTTCAATTCGGCCGGGGGTTGCATATTATGTTCCATGTCTATTAACTCCGTGAAGGAGATGAAATCTGAGAACTAGTGACTGACTCTCGTCTTGTTTATGTTATTTTAAGGTTTTCTCAGTGACCATGGAACAAAAGAGAGAGCAAGTCTGGAACTTTTGAGATGAGCAACCTTATGTGTTCAATTGGCAATCACAAGAGCGAGGTGGGCAGGACGACTGATCTAGAGGTAGTCCCCGGAGTACCTCTCCTCACTCTCCAAAAAGGAACAGACATCAGGTTCCGGAGAGTCCGCGGCTGTTCACTTTGCTCAGACGAGTCTTCTCAGTTTCGGTGACGGAGCTGGGAAGAGTGATAATGACCCCGCCGTGGCAAGAACTGTGGAAAGTCTCTCTGTGGTCGGGAGTGATGCACCGACACCAACACAGGAGAAAGAAGCCAGGACTTCGGGAGGGATCCCATCCCGATGATGGTTGACAATGCTCTTGCTAAGTCTAGTATCTTTTCGAAGATGCTGGATGGTGGCGACACTGGCAGGAGAAGGGTGGAACACAGAAATTTCTTGCAGTTATGGTTCACTCACCAAAATGTAAGATTTAGGTTATCTAGAGAACTAGTGACCATCAGACCACTGAAGGTCAGGAAGCTATGTCGTATTCTCTTTTGGAGGTTCTGGGCGATCAAATGTGACTACGAGCTTGATTTCCTTTGCTTTGGGAACTACCTTGAGAGCATCAGCTGCAATACCAATCTCCGCATATTGTACATCTTGAATGTACCTGGTTTCTTTTGGCATCTCTATTGTGATAATCTTCCGTGCTACTGAAAACTTGAAATCATCATCAGGAATACCAGGCATTCTTCTCTTCACAATCGCTTTCAGTTTGTCCAATTGGTCCGATACAATCTCTCTGATAGTGATATCGAACTCTAGGATTCGACCTGCAAGAGGACTATTGAAATCAATCCTGACCCGCCGACCAAGAACAGCAGTGACGATACCACGTTCTTTTCCAAACGTAATTGTTTCTCCTTTTACTGCTCTTATCTTGTGTTTAGCAAGCTTGGTCTTGGCAATCATTTTGACCTTGGCTGGGTCTCTTGGACCTGCACCTTTCTCAGGTGGAATCTCCACGGTCTTAGACTCTCCAACCTTCATACCCACGAGTTCTTCTTCTAGAGCTGCAAGTAACCAGTTCCAACCGATAGCAACAAGCATTGGTTCATATCGGTCGTTTTCTCTGAAAATCATTGAATCCTTTGCGACCTCCATCATTGTAGTATCGAAAACAACTCCATCATCTTTTGTTGTGGCACTATAGTCCACGTAGATCAAGCTATCCTTTCCTACAACAGTTTCTTCTTTCTTCTTAGTCGCTGTGGTTTTCTTTGCTTCTGGTTTCTTCTTTGACTTGGTCGATTTCTTTTCAGACATATCTGGTTCCCTCGTAGAGACCTCGAGAATGCATCTAGGCCCCGTGTAGTTTCATAAAATCGTTTCCCTAGGGTCTTTCTTTGAGTGTTCCCTTGAATACTTGTATCTTTTCAAAGAATTGAGGTTTTTCTGAGACTATTTCAACACTCAAACTGCAGTCACTCATAGTCTTCCAAATAGCTTCGTTATCTGCAAGGGTGGATACAACAACATACACACGTCCACCCTTAATCAAATGATTCGCTGCTTGCGGTATGAATCTCTTAGTTACCTCTGCTCCTGTATATCCTCCAATGAGAGCATGGTCTAGACTTGTTGTCATGTCATCATCAGGGAGGTATGGTGGATTGAAAACTATTAGAGAGAACTTTGTAGATGAGTCAATTGAACTGAGTAGATCCGATTGGAATACAGCACAATTTTGATCAAGTCCGTTCCTTCTCAAGTTCTCCTTTGTATTGCGTACTGCATCGATAGAAACATCAATGCTTATCGCACTTCGGGCTCTCTCCGCTCCTTTTAGTGTAATGAGCCCCGCCCCGCATCCAACCTCAAGAAACTCATCATCTGAGGTAATCCGAATTGAATCCAGAAGGAGATAGGTGTCTCCAGATGGAGGATACACATCTGGAAAGACAATGAAGTTTTGATAATCAACCACCTTTCTCACACTCATGGACCTACGATGAGCCCTTCTGAAATCAGCTCTAGGAGAACATCTGAAACATGAATCAATTTCTCAAGACTCAGAGAGCGAAGTTTCTCATTTCCCTCTAGATATTTCTCCGCTCGCTTCAATACCTCCTGAGATAGTTCCAAATCAAGTCCGAGGTTCCGGAACCAGATTCGCAAAGCCTTACGGATGTTCTTGTTTGGATAGGGATAGATTCCGCCAATCATCCAATGGAATATAGACTCGTTTTTCGCAAATGGGCCATCTTTCCGTGGAGTAATTTTCACAACAGTGGAGTCAACTGCAGGCACTGGATAGAACATGTCTGCAGACACATCCATCAGCAACTCGACTTGAGCGTGGTATTGCACATTGACAGACAATCGTGAATATTCTGAGGTTCCTGGTTCTGCAACTAATCGTAATGCAAACTCTTTCTGGTACATTAGGACTGCAATCTCAAACTCGACTTCTTTCAAGAGTCGAAATGTAATACCTGATGAGATGCTATATGGGAGGTTTGCAATCACCTTGTTAACCTTAGGGATGTCAACAGTCAGCGCATCACCCTTGATGATGTGCATATTATTGAACCCTCTCGCCACATCATGTAGTGCTCTTACAAGTCCTGGGTCCACCTCAATAACGTGAATCTCTCCTGTTTCAGCAGCAATCCACCGTGTTAGCATTCCCAGTCCTCCCCCAATCTCAAGAACTCGGTCTTGAGATGATACATCCGCTAACCTAACGATCTCTCTTGCAACCATGTGACTATTAAGAAAACTCTGTCCGAATTTCTTTTTGGGTTGCACTTTGTACCTTTTTAGAAGTGTACGAATCTCGTCTGACAGATGCCTCACCTGGGTCTTCGTTTATCGCCTTGGTGGACGGTCACGATAATCGCGTTCGTTTTCTTCCCGTTTTGGTGGTCTTACAAACAGCCAGCGTTTTACATCCTCTTTCAGCTCATCAATTATCCGGGCTGTGATGATCTTCTTAGGGTTCTGCAGTTTTGTTCGGGATGCAATATCCTCGAAGTTCTTGAACGGCTCTCGTTTCCGTTCCTCAAGAATAGCCCACATGAGTGTTTGTCCAATTCCTGGAAGAAGTTGTAATGAATGCATTCTAGTAGTTATTGGATTAGATTCATTGAAGAATTGAACGTACTTGTGCTCATGTTTTGTCACTATTATTTCAATTACAAGAGCCAGCTCTGCAACACTCTCGGGAACAAGATCATCGTAGAATATTCTCCTCTTTACATGGTCTATCTTGCTCTGAGCATTTCTAGTGATTGATACTCGTTCTTGCGGATGCGACTTAACCCCTCTTTGGGGAATCATTTCAAGTAACGTAAAATGAGTTTCTCCAATACCCTGAGCTACAGTGTCGCCTCGAGGGCGAGAATCACGGAGGAATTCTTTTGGTGGGACAACTGACAGGATATATGCATGCGTCTCAAACATCCTGTTCTGTGGTTCTTCCATACGTAAACACTCCTATCGCTATTAGGGTACATTATGAAACAGTTGGACTTGTTTGGATAAAAATTCATCGGACTCGGAAACACTTTACGCCAATCAGATTTAGAGAAAACTATGATCTGTTTTTAATCACGAGGTCTACAATCTCAATCAATTGCTCATCAGAAAGACTAGTTGACCGTGACGTGAGAATAGACTTGAGTTCCTCAATAGTTGTAGGAGCAATATTCACTATCTGTACTGCTTGTGACCGGTTCAAATTATAGCTCTTGATTAACTTTTCAGCGACCTTAAGTGATACCGCCGGGGCCATTCTTGAAAATGTACCCGCGTGTTCAAGAGTGATAGACTGCTGGAAAGAAAGCTCTCCTTCCTTTCCCCTCTGGGTAAGAAGCTTTTTGACCTGTGGAATAGTTACTTCTTTTTCGCTGATAATCTCCTTAGGCATTTTTTAACTCCCTCTACTGGGTTGGAGATGCTGGCGTCTGATTATGAGTGTCTTTGTAGCTTTACCAAGTCCTACGTCGACAATTACCGCTCGCCCTCTCAAACCTGTAACGACACCAGTTCTGCCTTGATATCTTCGATGCGGCATACCTTTGTGAAAGCCGGAATCAATGACAATATCAACATGCTGACCTTCTTCATAATCAATCAATACTTTACTCGGTGAGCTGAGTCCCCGCTGTCGTACTCTCTTGCTCATCAGGCTGCGTGTTCGGGCTCTGTAGCCATGACTCTTTTTGACCATGGAGGATCACTCGCAATAATTTCATACTCGAAATGTGTGAATATACTAAAATCCACACCCGAGTTCCAGCAAGACCTCTTGATTCACCACTTAAGGATTTCGCAACAGCTATTAGAAATTTCGAGGTTTATAGTGTGTTTTCGTAGATTGCGGTAACATTTAGTTCCTTACATACACAATCTGTACCAAGCATACTTGCGATTGAAGGAACTGTTCTTCCTTCATCTCCAGAGATTAGTTCTTTTACGTAAGTTCCTCCCTGCACTTTGAAGAACGCTTCTATTGTCTTATCTGAATGTTTCTTGAGGCGTATCTCATGGATTCGTTTCTTTCTTACTAGATCACTTCTACGATGTGAAACGCGTATAGGTGTTCTCTGATCAATTTCAGTGTCTAAGAACTCCTTCTCCACTCTTTGCAGATCCGTCTTGTTCACAACATCGTCAGCTTCGATGACAGCTGTGTACTCTTTGATATTTGTGGAAGCATCTTCCTTGAGCTTTTGAGAATGTTCTCGATTGGTCATATGAAGGTCTTGAACTTGGATTCGTTTCTTAGCTTTCTTGTTTATTGTCTTCGTCAGCGCTTTCAAGTCGGGATTTCTTACCTGTGGTTCTGAAACCTCTACAACGAAAGGTCTACCATCCCCCAACATGAGCGCATCTACATCCTCCCTACCTGCTGCATGAAACTTGAATCTCGTACCTTTCGTCAACTTCTGAGCTATAACTCCAACATATTCTGAGATGGAATCAGGATATCTCCTTCCTGTTCCGTTGCATTCGTTACATCCCTTCCCCTTACACTCCTTACAGTCCCATTTACTCTGTGGAATCCCTCTCATAAGTTTCCGATATCTTCCGTAGATGAAAATTGGATTTATCTGCACTAGGACTTTATCGTTGACCATATCATAAAGAAACACAAGGTGAGGTTTCTCAAAGTTCACTTCTTTCCCAAGAATATCATAAATTTTCTTTCCAAGCTCACGACTAAAATCAGACTTCAAGGCCTCAGCATGAAGGAGAGAATGATCCGCTCTTAGCTCATCTTGCCTATCATCAAGAATGGGTGCTGTCACAGTTCCAACTAGGAATGTATCAAATTCTATCTCTTTGACGAGTTCTAATGCTTTCTGGGCTGTTTCATCCAATTTTTCGAAGACTGATTGGCCATTCACTGAGCAGAGATGGCACTTGTTCTCCTGACTGAACGTTATGGAATTCTTTTCAGCTATTGCCTGTGCTGGTGCAAACATTCCTTTGCCAGCTAACAGACTGATTGTGGTTTTTCCATGTTCACCATTGCCCGATTTCATATTTTCATCCGCAATCATAGACAGGATCAGCTTCAACGATCGGCCTCTGACCTCATTTGATGTGTTAGTACTGAGCCAGGCGAATTGTCGACCAAGGCACCTATCACAGAGTGGATGCTTCTCGAGCATACTTATGGTAGAGTCAAGTACTCTGCTCTCACTAGGCACTGTCATTGTCGTTTCCTCACTCAGTTCGTGATTCTTTCAGTTCATAAATCTAGAGGAACGGATTGATGTATCTCACCGCTTTCAGACCAACTAATACCATGCGTGGGTCAGAGATGAGCTTTAGTATCACTCTTCTCTGCAGGTCCATATCTCCTTCTTTTCTCACGATGCTCAGTAGTCCTAATTCATGTGCGTCTTTGATAACTGAATCAAGCCCTTTGTCAGTGAGTGACGAGAGTGCTTTTTGAGTCAGATACATGGTTTCTAGCTCTCTATGAAATTGAGACCTACATCGATTGTCATATTTGGAGAGTATCTTCCTTGAATGATTCCCCTCTTGAAAAGCCTCATTTGCTGTTCTTCCAGCCTCAAGAGCAGTTAACCCTCCAACTATCACGCCGCCTCCTGTGGTTGCCTTCACCATACCCGCTGCATCTCCAACCACTACTAGCCCATCGGCTGATAATCTAGGAATCGGTTTACTGACCAATACGATACCTCCCATACCTCGTTCTACTACGGCATTCTTGAGCCTTTTATTGATGATTGGGTGATTCCGCATCGCAGCATCAAGTCTGATCTTCGACTTGTTTTTTGATGCTAGTCCAACTCTAGCTCTTCCTCCACCGAGTGGGATGATCCACGCAAAGAAACCGGGGGCAAGTCTTCTTCCATAGAACATCTCGACTAGATTCTCTTCAATTTCAATTCCTTTTACTTCGTATTGATAGGCTGGATACTTGCTACCTTTTGATAGGGTGGATAATCCAGTCTTTTTTGTTAAAACTGACCGTGCACCTTCAGCAATGACGGTTATTGGAACTTGGTAATTTTGATTCTTGGTTTGTATGGTCCGGAGTCCATCCTTTTGTTTACTAATCTCCACTACCTTGCAATTAGTAGATATTATGACTCCTTTGCTTGAAGCCTCTTGAGCTAGCCAGGAGTCGAATTTTCTTCTATCTATTACAAGGGCCTCACGTTGACCTCTCTCCACAAGAATGGAATGACCTGAAGGAGCATAGATTCGAGCTCCTGAAACAGTGTTTTGAACAACCTCATCAGGCGGTTTGAGACCTAGAGATTTCAGGCCTGAGGAGCTAAGGAGCCCTGCACAGTGGTCTGGTTTTCCTATTTCTGGATGTTCTTCCAACACGAGCACACTATGGCCTTTCTCAGCTATCTTTGAGGCTGCAAGTAAACCTGCGGGACCACCTCCTATGACGATAACATCTTGACTCAAGTAAACACCCAGATTATCTGTGCTTTGAGCACCTTTTTTAACTCTCTCCTAGGTGAACCTATGAGTTCAAGTTACAAGGAGGCTGTCATGTGATATCCCGATCATTCACCTACAAACAGGTCATTGCCGTGCGGACAGATCTTGAAATGAGCAAAGGAAAGATTGCAGTCCAAGTCGCGCATGGGTCCGTGTCTGCCACTGAGCAGACCAGAGTTCACAAACAAGACGTTTGGAAGGCATGGTTACGTGAAGGACAAAAGAAAGTAGCAGTGAAGGTCACTTCTGAAGAGGAGCTTTTGGAGCTGCGTCGGCAAGCTGTAAACAATAGCCTTCCTCATGCTCTAATCAGAGATGCTGGGATGACAGAACTACCTCCTGGAACGATTACAGTTCTCGGTATTGGTCCAGCTAAAACAGAGATAATTGATGAAGTGACTGGTGACCTCAAGCTGCTTTGAGGAATTGAAATGAAAGAAGCACATCCTCTTGAAAAATCGTTGGGGATGGAGCTATATTCAACAGATTCACCGGGAATTGGTGGGAAACTGAAGGTACGGTTTGAGGACTTTGTCGTTCAAGAGATCAATCCCGACAATCATATTCTCAGCATAGAAGATTGGCCCAGTACCACAAGCTCTCCGCAGACTATTGATGGTGAGCGATCAAGATTCCTGACATTTACAATCCAAAAGATGGGCCTTGCGACAATGGACCTCTCCAATATTCTGGCTGCATCACTCAGGATTTCACGGAATTTTGTCACATATGCAGGTCTCAAGGATAAACGAGCAATCACAGCACAAACTATGAGTGTTCCCTCAAGATCTGCAGAAACTCTTCCGTTTCTTGAACTCTCTCGAATTGCAATTCGAGACATTCGCTACACCCGGCATCCAATTCAGATTGGTGACCTATGGGGAAACCGCTTTACGATTCTCCTGAAGGACATTACCACTAATCGTGATACTGCGCTAAAGGTTACAGAACAGCTCCTGAACACCCCTGTATTGAACTATTTTGGAGTTCAACGATTTGGTGTGACACGACCATATACTCACCTTGTAGGTAAAGCCCTAGTCCACCGAGATTTCGAAAACGCAGTTCGAATAATGTTATCCACGACTAGCGAATACGAGTCTGAAGAATTGACTGACATTCGAACGGAATTATCAGAAAATCTGGTTCCAACAGAGAAGATCATTGACTCTTTCCCCCGGGAGTTGAATTATGAGAAGGATGTAATGAAGCACCTGATGAAACATCCGGGAGAATTCGAGAGAGCAATAAAAAAAATACCTCCCAAGATGCTTACATTACAGGTTCATGCCTTTCAGTCATACATATTCAATCGACTAATTAGTGAACGCGCGAGGTTGAAAATGTCAATTGACAAACCGCAAGTCGGCGATTTTCTAATCAAGCTCGATGAAACGCACTCAGGAAGAGACGCTTGGCTCTTTGTTACTGATTCTACCCTTGAAGAGCGAGAACGACAAGTTGTATCAGGAGAGTATGGGCTTGCAGCTCCAGTACCGGGGTATTCAACCAGATTGCCTCAGTCAATTCAAACAGACCTTGTGAAACAGGCACTCAAGGATGAAGATGTTCAATTACGGGACTTCAGGAATGCAAGTATGAAGGCATTAGATGCTCCTGGGGGATTACATCTAACATCGATAATCATGACCGATATAGAATCCTCTCATTCCGATGATGGGCTATTAGTAAAATTCAGTCTACGGAAGGGCTCATACGCAACGGTTGTGATGAGAGAGATTATGAAGAACCACCCGATTAACCGCGTCTAATACCTTCTTTTAGACAACTCGTCCATTCGCTGATCAAACTCATCAGAGGATTCATCATCTTTCTCAGTCTTAATCCCCTCTTCTTGATACTCAAAGAGGACCGATTCTCCCATCACCGCTGATACTATGAGACGCAATTCATCGGTAGTATAGGAGATTCTATCACGATCTTCATCACGCAGCTTTACGATACTCTCTTTGGAACCATCAGGAAGATACAGGCTATTTACTCCAACCTCGTTTGCAGGGTGTATGAATTCCCGAATAATCCTGCGAAGCTTTGTCGGACCTTCAACTACTAGCGGCTCCCCAAACTGCTCTGTCATTTCATTGACTAGTGTGTCCTCACCAAGAATGAGCTCCTTACTTCTCTTTTTCACAACAAGAATAAGCCTGTCTCCAGCCTTTGCTGCCCTCTGAAGTGTGAGATCCACTAGACCCGGATACTCTTTTTCTCTCTCTAGCATCCATTTACTGAATTCAATTTCAAAATGTGTAAGTTCTCCTCGATTAAGCCTTGCCTGACAATTTGTGCAAAGCATATCCGATTCCAGATCAAAGGTACAGACAGGTAGTCGCATCTTTTTTTCCTCGCCAGTTTCGAAGGCTCAGTTAGGACAGCGCTCCGGGCGAGGAATAGCAAAGAATCCGATTACTTGGACAATGCAATGTCAATCGTTGATACATTCAAGTCACTACCTTTGTCCGTCTGGACGGTGGTAGTCCCAATTTCTATGCTCTTCACTGAAAGGTCTGTGATGAACCTGTGACGCGTAATCTCTGCAACATCTACAGCTCTACTGATCAGTCTGCCTCGAGCCTTTATGGCCACTTCCTCTGCGCCCTTGTTAAACAAGGTCACACAGGCTAGGACATAGGACATGACATTCTTATTACCCACTAAGATGCAATCCATATTGTCCCGCAGCTTTTCAGTGTCGGCTTTTTTGCTGCTCGACTTTTCGTCAGTGTTTTCCTCCGTCAACCGAAGTTTCTCCGCCTACTACTGTTGCCAATCATTAACCTGAATAGGCTCCGGTCTGATATAGATTTCGGAAGTTCTCCGCCTACTACTGTTGTCAATCATAGACCAGAATATGGTCTGATATAGATTTCATAACCTAAATCTTACAATTTGGTGAGTGATCTCAACTGCAAGAAATTTCTGTGTTCCACCCTTCTCCTGCCAGCGTCACCGCCTCTTTGTATCTCAAAAGAAACACAAAGATTAGCAGGAGCATTGTCAACTATCATCGGGATG
>VAPB010231174.1_pt1 | contig 25381 bp, 22 predicted proteins | sample 3395101 | NCBI WGS metagenome assembly VAPB01 (sample SAMN08290433, study PRJNA428436) | hydrothermal vent metagenome | isolation source: Deep-sea hydrothermal vent chimney | place: Indian Ocean: Southwest Indian Ridge | reverse complement strand
GATCTCATGAAGTAAAGCATCCTGGAAACCTTGAGATAGTGGACATAATAAAACGTGTTTCAGAAGATGCAAAACTTTCCAATTACGACATTCTCATACATGACTGCAAGACAACTGATACTGTGAACCTAGGAAAGACAAGCCGAGGAACCCCAGTGATTGTGAATTCCGCAGCTATTGGTCATGACGTCTATGTATCATGTACTGACATGAAGGCACATTATTTCGCAGGGTACTCAAACGTTGTGAAGAACTTCCTTCCGGGGGTTTGTGCATTTCCTACAATTGAGGCGAATCATGCATGGGCTTTGAACCCGAAATCGACCTTCGGTATTCATCCATTTCACCCAGATGAATCAAAGCGTGATAATCCTCTAGCTGATGATATGCGGGAAGCCATGACGATGATTGCTCGTGATGCGAAGATATTCCTCTTAGCAACAGTTTCTGCTGGTAGAAAACTAGTCTGGGCTGGTGCTGGATTGCATGAACCAGTTACAGCACAAGGAATGGAGATCTTGGATGAAATCGCCAGCTTCACCTTAACACCCACAACCAAAATAGTGCTCTCACCAGGAGGGTATCCACAAGACAAGAGCCTCTATCATGCACAGAGAGCAATTGAACTCACAAAGAATGCGGTGGTTGATGGTGGAGAAATCATGCTCCTTGCGGAATGCCGAGATGGTATTGCACCGGAGTCTGCAATTGTAAACTTCTACGACAAACTGACTGCACCATTAGATGAGGTGATAGATTCCATAAGTGGCAAGTATCATCTATATGAACACAAAGCGTTCAAGTTCGCAGAGCTGCTCAAACGTGTTTCAAAGGTCAAGGTGTTTACCGAGTTAGATGAAGAAACTCTTCAGAATGTACACCTTGAGAAAGTGAACGATCCACAGAAAGTTATAGACGAGTGGATAGCAGAAAACCCAACTGTCAAGATCTTGATTCTTGACAAAGGAAACAAGATTGCGGTGTATTCTGACTAAGTTTCATCCCATCTAATGCCAGAGATTGCAGAGTAGAGGGACTTGAAGGTCCTGTATCCGTTTTGATAAGCAGTGAGGGTCTCCTTTGTTGGTTTCAGTGGTTCAAGAGTCTGGACCATTTCTTCAGCGGCCCGTGTAACTGATTTGAAGACACCCACTCCCTTGAATGCCAAGATTGCTGCACCCACAGCAGTTGCCTCCTCCATCTTTGTACGAATGACGGGCATGCGAAGAATATCCGCTTGAATCTGCATCCAGGTTTCACTTCTTGCGGCACCACCAGTCACTCGGACCTCCCGTGATGGAAGTCCCAGCTCACGCATCACTTCAACGTTAGTTCGAATCTCATATGAAACCCCTTCCAGAATCGCTCGGATAATGTGAGCACGTGTGTGTCCCAATGCTAGACCTGCGAAGATACCTCTTGCGTGGGGATTCCAATTAGGAGCTCCTGCTCCCACAAAGTGAGGGATATGTACAACACCCTCGGATCCAGGGGGAATCCTCCTTGCTTCTTCTGTTATCACTTCGTATGAGTCTACTCCTCTCTCATCTGCAATACTGACCTCTTCAACTCCAAGGTTATCCCTGAACCATTTCAGAGCCGAACCTGTTGTAAACATGCTAGCTTCGACGACAAAGGAATCAGGAACCACGTGACGACTGCATAGCACTCGAAGGCCAGGGTCTAATCGAACTGTATTCGAATGCGCTAGAATGAAGGTCCCGGTTCCAGTTGTTGACTTTAACATTCCTTCCTTTACCACGCCAACGCCTAATGCAGCACACTGTTGATCACCACCTCCGGCTACTACCGGTGTGCCCTCTTTGAGACCTGTTTCTCGTGAGGCCTTAGAGGTCAATTCACCAACCTGACTCCCAGGTTCAACAATTCTGGGAAGCTTTTCCTCAGGAATACCTAAACCGTCCAAAATCTTCTCAGACCAACCTGTCTTCCGAACATCAAATAACATTGTCCTACTGGCGTTTGAGAAGTCGGTCACAATCTCGTCTGACAGACGATTGATGAGATAGTCGTGTACTAGTAGGAATTTATGGGCTTTGTTGAAAATCGAAACTTCATTCTGTTTTATCCAAAGAATTTTGGGAGCTGAAAAGTATGGGTCGACTGTGAGCCCAGTTATGGAATAGACTGCATCTTGTGAGAGTTCTTTTTCAATCCAATCACACTGAGGTATTGTTCTTTTATCCTGCCAGACGATTGCTCTGCGTAAAGGTTGTCCATCCTCATCAATCGGAACGATTGTTTCGCGTTGGTTAGTTACACTGATACCAATGACTCGTTCGGGATCCATTCCGGTTTCTGTAAGAGCTTGTTTGATTGTCTTACAGGATTGTGTCCACCAGCTTCCTGCATCCTGCTCAACCCAAGACGGACTCGGAAAAGAACTCTCATACTCTGAGTACGCCTTGCCAAGGACATTTCCAGTTTTATCGAAAAACATTGATCTGACACCAGTGGTACCGGCATCAATTGCGAGGACTGTCTCGGACATCATCATCACTCGAGAACAAAGAAGCAAACCCTCGATATGAAAGCTTCGAGCTAAGCGTCACCGATAGCTCAATTCAGAATCAATCACTTCTCTAATATCTCGTCGTGAACTGATGTGTTCCTTCTTGAATTTAGAATCTCGCTTGAGGTGATTTTCAAGACGCATTGCATCTCCCCTGGTCTTGCATTCTGTCATGTAAACAACATATGCGGGTTTGTGCATCTTAAGATAGGATGCAGAACGCGAGTTCCCGGCAAGATGTTCTTGGAATCTACGTGCGATATTATTGGTCATGCCTGTATAGTAAGTGCCATCCTCAGTTTCAATAATGTAGACGAAATGCATAGGACAACCTATCAGATTCTCATTATCTCTCTGATAAAGGCCTTTGCACTACAATACTTGTTTAAAATGCGAAGAGAAGAGTTAACAAGAAGCCAAACCTATGAACTGATTGCTTATGACCGAAACACTGGTTGTTACTGGGGCTGCGGGTTTTATTGCAAGTCACCTTGTTGATAGACTTTTGAAAGAAGGCTACAAGGTGATAGGTATAGATAATATGAGAACTGGATCGATTCAAAATTTGACAGATGCCATGGAACATGATAGCTTTAAGCTCTTTGAGATGGATGTCTGCGACACAAGCTTGAAGGAGAAAATCCAAGATGATGTCAAAATCATCTTTCATCTGGCCGCAATATCATCGGTCAAACTTTCTATTCAAGAACCTTTCTTAGTGAATGATGTCAATGTCGGCGGCACACTCAACATGTTAGATTTTGCCAGAGAAAGAGGAGCAAAACGGTTTGTGTTCACTTCAAGTGCAGCGGTCTACGGAAACCCAACAACTATCCCCGTTACTGAAGACACTCCAGTGCACCCTCTGAGCCCATACGCAGCGTCAAAGTTGTCAGCTGAGATGTACTGTCTTGCGTATGAAAAGACTCATGGTGTCGTCCCTACGATTCTCCGATATTTCAATGTCTATGGACCTCGCCAAGAACACTCAGAGTACAGCGGCGTCATTCCAATTTTCGTCAATCAGACTCTCCATGGATTGCCCATCACAATAGATGGGGATGGAATGCAGACACGCAGTTTCATTCATGTTGACGATGTAGTGAAGGCAACATTACTGGCAAGCCACGTTTCGGAATCTGAATCTCAAATCTTGAACCTCTCAGGAACAGAGTCCATTAGCATTCTAGAGTTAGCGCGACTCATCAAAAAATGCATTCCAAATTCAGAATCGGAGATATTCCATTGTCCTCCAAGGGAGGGAGATGTGAAAGACAGTATCGGAAGCATCGATAGAATCTCTGAGATCCTAAATTACACTTCCGATGTGTCTTTTGAAACTGGGCTCGAACGCACAGTCTCATGGCACGAACTCGAACAGTCTAGGTGACTGTCAAGAGCAGGTTGATTTGGTCTACAATTCCTTCCTCTGTACGCAAGATGATTTGCACAAGGTACTGTGCTAGCACAATTCCTGTCGGCAAGTAGACAGTGACCCATGGTGATGTGCCATAGAGATCACCAGCACCAACAGTCCCGATATCCAGCGTGAATGTGCTATTTAAGGGGTTAACTGTTGGTACAATAGATGAACCATGCCAGAGGATTGAGAAGTTTCCTGTTGCAGTGACAATGTCAAGGTACAAGTTATGAGTCACATTGTCATTATTGCGCATCAGTGCTAATAGGTTAGCAAATTGACCGGATTCTATTGTCAGTGGATTGAAAGAAACACTCTCAAACGCAACTTCTCCCTCTTGTATGATAGTCTGATTCAGAAGACCAAACATCTGGTAGTATGCCTCAACGACGCTCGAACCAAGCTCAACACGTTCCCCGGTCTTCACATCTACAAGTCCTACTCCACCAAGCTTTTGGATTACTCGGTTGGTAGAGGTCTCCACCTCAAGAAAGACTGGGATGACGAAGAACAGCTCTCCACCAAGATGATACAAGAGTCGATTCCCATATCGATGGGAGCCCCATAATTGAAGCTGAGTACGTACGACATCATTCGTTTCAAACGCTTGGACTGCCGCGTTTGGACCAAGCCAATTGGAGTAACCGTCTTCACCAGCTTTATAGAAAGTAAACCGACCGAAGTCCTTGTCACCTGAACCCATTATATAGATCCCGGCAAGATTGATCGCCGTTGCAAAGCGAAATTCGGCATTGTGATAAGCTACAAACCGCTTCTCACCCTCAATATTCATTATCACGTATCTGGTGTCAGACCCAGTGGGCCTCTGATGGAAATCAACCCCTGTGCTCCATTGTTCGCCTTCGTTCACGTGGAAGACGAATGCAACATCAAGTTGACGTTCGTAGAGGTCTTCAGGCCACTTCAGCTGAGACTGAAGCCAAGCGGGGGTATCATGCCAATTGTAATAGTTCCGATACGTAATATCCAGGAAGAGACCTTCATCAGTCGATGGAGATGCAAAGAACTCAATGTCTCCGTTTTCGATATCAACAAGAGCGACACCCATGAATCGCATGTAATTCTCATGAGCATAACCTGTAGCTAGACCATAGTCTATGTAAATGGAAACAGCATAGAATAGATTTCCTGTTGGGTCTATTACAATGTACGGATCATTATCGACAGTGAGACCCTGAAGCAGAATAGAATCTACTCTTGATAAAACATCACGCTCAACTAGCATATCCATATCTCTACCAATATACGACCATGCCTCAGGACCCATTGTAAGAATGTAATAGAATGATTCAAAGCCGCTCAGGGTGTAATCTGGTGATCCACTGAAGGTGGCGTTCCCAACCTCCTCGAAGTTCGGCACATTCACAAACACAACATCGTTGAAACCAACCCCTTCACCATAGTAGAAATTGATTTCCTCGGTTCGGTTGAATAGAGAAATCAGGTCATTACCCTCAACCAGCTCTCCGCTGAAAGCATCAAGAACGACAATTCCTTCAGTATGGGTATAGAGAATGTGCTGATTGATGAAACTGGTCCAGGTAGCTCCGACATCGAATGTCAATGGTGCTATCCAATACTCATGACCCTTCAAATACACAATATCTGAATCAGATAATTGCATCCAATTTGTTCCTATTTGATTCCGCATTCGTAAATAACTCGCCGTTTGGTCCCACTGCCGCACAGAGGTGAGTGATTCTATTTCACTTTCTGGTGTTGCATTAACCGTTAGCATATCAAGTGGTTTGACTTCAAAGTCACTTATACCTGCAGCCCAATTTGTGATTTCAATCTCTTTTGTTGTTTCGAGATTAAACTTCCAGTCTATGTATTGGTCTCCATCCATTTGAATACCATAATAGAAACCCTGGATTGCTGGTAGCGCAACGACAATCACAATTAGAAAACTAGCCACTACTGCAAGCGTCTTCGGAGATCCTCCAATGGGTATGAGGCGTTCGAGCTTCATCCTACGGAGTTCATTTGCGATATTTACACGGTCCTCCATCAGCAGATTGACCCGTTTTCTATAATCGTCAGCGGATGCTGCACCAGCCTCATACTCTTGGCGAAGCGAGAGAAGTTCCCCTTGTAGACGAGCAAGGTCCCCCTCGAGAGAAGCAATCTTACTCTGGAGGCGGTGACGTACATCTCCTGAGCGGACTCTCATAGCCATGAAAACTACAGACCCAACAAGACTCGCAGCTAACGCAATGATTAACGCAAGATAAGTCATCCAAGTGCCAGCATTGACCGTCCACATGGGGACAGTAAGAATTTCTAGGCCTATAGCTAGAGAAACTACAAGCAGTCCTTTTGAGATGATCACGAAGATGTCTTGTTTCTGAAGCATGAAATCTGTGATGATCCCCAATACAATTCGAGCAGCAGTGGCCACCAATACTGTGGAAAGAAGACCAACATAGAGTTGATACGCTTCCATGGCAGGAACAAGGCTCTGGATAGAAGCTGCAGAAGTTCCAGGGGCGAATGGAAGTGAGAACATTGTTACTAGTTGATCAGGGGATATCGATATCGACCCGTCACCTGAAAGCATCATCAAGAAGGCTACGTTCTGACCAGTAATCGCATTACCTCCGGTTGATACGTAGTATGCGAAAAATGTGGCTATTACTACGACCCTCCAGACTACACCAAACTTGATATCCAGCCTCTTTAGATGAGTACCAGTCTGAGAGAGAGCTGATACAAATGACAGGAAGGTAGAACGTGTCCAAAGAGTAAAGACACCACTCAGAAGAGCCAGTAATAATGACGCTGTGAAGATATTGTTATTCAGGGTCCAAGTAGCCCAGAAATTCACATCGGACTTTGTGTCATACATCGATATGTAGATGGTCTGTCCAAGAACCCATCCATAGACAGTCGCTGCAATAAGCGTTCCAACAGCAGCAACTATAGCTAGAATAATTATGATTCTAATATATTTCATCGACCGTTCCTCTCTCTGTGGACATTATATGACATACAGTTGCCTACATAAAGGGTTTGCACCAGCTGCAAAAAACTTGGACGAAGTTGGACCATCCTTAGTTAGTTGTTTGAGAGAATTTGTATGAGTTTAAATACCACGATCCTGTTTCTCTATTCTGAGGTTGACCTGGCACAATTCTGACCTCACAGAGTCGTTCCCAGTGCCGCTCTTGGGAGGACTTCACTCTGGTGTCCAAAATTGTCCAACTAACAATGAACGGTTGCTGTTTTGTACCTATTATCAATGTTCAAAGCAGATGTTTCTGACTCAATGACGCAAATGATTTCCCATCGATAGCTCTCATTACTGCAAGTATTCCATCCAAGTGATCGTACTCATGTTGGAGTAATTCGGAGAGGTCATCTTCAATGTCTAATGATTGCAGAGTCCAATTATTGTCTCTGTACTCAATGGTGCACCGCCTGTGCCGACGAACTCGAACAAGAAGATCTGGGAAACTCATACAATCATCCCATAGCTCAATCATCTCCTCGCTCTTATTCTTCAACACAGGATTAAGAATTACAACAGGAGAATCAATGTGCACGTACACGATACGTTTCATGACTCCGATCTGAGGAGCGGCAATTGCTCTTCCGGCTCCATATTCTTTCCTAAAATTCATCATAGTGTCATGAAGGTCCTGAATCACTCCCTGTAGATTTTCCAACTCAGAAGCCTCTAATTCTTCAGATACAGTGTATAGTTTGGGATTACCGAGTTTCAGGATTTCGCGAACCGTCATTAGCGTGACTAAAAGAAGTGTTAGATAAGAACATGACTCTTGATGAGATTTCGATAGGAATATCAAGAAGCAATGTCACCCCTTTTTCTATGGCACGTCCACTCTGGTTTGTTCAATTATTGAAGAAGACCTTTCCAAATGTGAGCATAATTGCGAAAGCAACCAACGTTCCACTCGTGGGAAGAATTGTCGACAAGATGCTCTTTGAAGGTGATGATATTATCTACCTACCCAAAGACAATGTTGTGCAAAAAACCATTCAGATCAACAAGCAGCTTGAACGACCTGAAGAAACCCCCCTACCCTCTGAGATCGTTCATCACTTCATCGAGAAATCAAATCACCATTGGATCATGAATTTCTGCCTTTGTCGTGATTCATCAACATGTGAAGATTACCCTATCAAGTATGGGTGCATGTTTCTTGGTGAAGCTATAGATGGAATTAATCCAGAACTAGGACGTCGTGTCACAAAAGAGGAAGCGCATGAGTATGCTAGAAAATGCCGCGATGCAGGACTGGTTCATCTCATAGGACGGAACAAGCTTGACGCCACATGGTTGGGAGTGTCACCTGGTGATAAATTGCTGACCATTTGTAATTGATGTCCATGTTGTTGTCTCTGGAAGATGCTACCAGATTTGAACCCCGAAATTGGTAGAAAAGTCACGAAGATGCAGGGTGTTGATGTCAAGGTCACAGATGCCTGTAATGGTTGCGGGACTTGTACTCAGGATGTCTGCTTTGTTGACGTCATACATCTTGTTGATGGATGTGCAGTCATCAATGCACAGTGTAGAGGATGTGGGCGTTGTGTTGAGGTGTGCCCAAAAAATGCCATTGAATTGACGATTGATAACAGTCAGTTCGTGGAGGTTTCCATTGAGAGAGTTTCATCCGTTGTCGATGTAGAGTAGTTTGTGAATCAAAAGACATAATGGTTAACTCTAGAATGAAAAAAGTATGATGCAATATACTCGTGTATATACTGATGAGAAGGGCGAAACTCACTTTGAAGATGTTGAGAGTGAATTATTGCCTACTGATTTCGCGCCACCAGCACCACCTTTTAACATCTCAGCATTCACAGATGCAAAGAGATTTTGTTTTGGAAACGCGCCCATTGGCTGGTATGGAGATTGGCATCCTACACCAAAACGTCAGGTTTTCGTTTACATTGCGGGGAAGATAGAAGCTAAAGTTAGTGATGGTGAGGTGCGTGTGTTTGGCCCGGGTAGCATCACTCTATTGGAGGATACTACCGGCAAAGGACACACATCTCGAGTTGTAGGAGATCAGGACGTTCTCGGTGTAATTATTCAACTTGAGGATTAATGGCCAACTAGCTTGAGATCAAGTGAGAATTTCACAATTGAGGAATAAGGGAATGTCGTGAGTCGGCGTTGTTCGATGCTTCACTATGCCACATTTCTTACTATCAGTGAGAATCATCCATTACATTTCACGCTAGATAGAGGACATGAAACGAATAGAGCTGAGAGTAGAAAAATGGAGAGGCACATGATTTGTGCCACTCCCCATGATGAATCTAACTTCTTCTTCTGACAATCACTGCTACAACGAGTACTATTAGAATCAGAGCTCCTGAAGCAACAAGAATCAGCTCAGAACCAATCCCACCATCCGTGTGCGTTGGAGTGGTAGTTTCATCACCGTATCCATTTATCCAGACGGATTGCACATAACTCACGGTATGGCTTGCACCTGCTGATCCACTGAAGGCGGCTATGGTGAACTCATAGTATCCATCGTGGTCGAACTGTACGTCCCCAGGGTCATTTGTCACAAGCGGCCTAACGATTTCAAGCTGATAGTTTTCCTCAGAATGATCCGTAATGTTTCCGTGAACCGCTGCAGCTTGGACATTCTGAAATGTATCTGTATGCCAGCCTTCACTATCGAAGGAATAGTCTACGATACTACCAGTTACAGTTTTGTTACCTCTATTGGCAGTTGGAACCTGTGTGCCAGTTTCACTTGCGGAAGGCTTCCATGTGAAACTGTCAACCGCTTCTCCATCATTTGGAGTTGCCATGCCTGCGAAGTATGCAGCAGTGAAATTAGCGGCATTTATGTTCCAACAGATCGAGAAGCCATCACTGCTCTGGTACTGAGGAGCGTCAGTACCATTAATGTCAGGATCCTCCCATCTCACAAGTATGAACAAGTGAGTGGTATTTTGGGCAAATATCATCGAAATCATTTGCTCATTTGCACCATACATACCACCTACAGGAATTTCCATCCGTCTGTTATATGTCGAGTCTTCATCCCAGAACGGTTCGGTGCCCTTACCGTCGAGAGTGAGTTCCATGTTCTCATATTGTTCATTATACGCAATCGCTGGACTGTTGTGACAGAGGCTACAATCGGCGTTTCCACCGAACCCCGGAAACGCACTTATTTGAGTCATTGCGAATCCGCTGACAATAATCAGCATCATCATGATGATGAGACTATGGGTAACTCGTCTTGTCTTCTTTTTCATTCTTCTCACCTATGGAAGTTCTCACATTCAATTATAGTACGCAAGATACCTATCTTTTTGCGATATAACCACCTAGATATAACTGTTTGGATGGTTTCGTAAGTGACTATAGCAATTCTTTGATATAGTCATCGAGAAATGCTCTGATGGACTAACTCCCGACCAAAATGACACAAACCAGGTTGAAGTACCATGGTTCTGGCATACGATAATCCACAAAGATAACTGCTGGTCTTTGACAGGCAAGACAAAATATCACAATCTAAAGAACTGTTCCTGCTTTGTTTTTCAGCCAAAAGTTTGCTACTCAGGGGAGCAAGAAGATGGTCGATTTGACACCTGATCATCCACCGTTCATTGTAAGTTGGACTATCTTGAACACCGGTGTGCCGTCCTCCCCAAGAAACAGCATTGGGCTCGACTCTGTAATTCCAATAATAGTGTCAAGCCCTCCCTATGACACTCTTCTCGACCTGAGTGTATAAGCACCTGTAAAACTATGTCCAAGTTCTTTGCACCTGTTACATACTCTTTTTATGACGACATAGTAGATTTTTGATTATCACTTGAAGAGTGTGCAGTCATATGGTTACTAGAATAACAGTGATAGGAATGGGCTATGTTGGGATTCCCTGCGCGGCACTTTTGGCAGATGTGGATGGGTTCCAAGTAACTGGTCTCCAAAGACGGTCAAAACGATCCGGTTGGAAGATTGAACATCTTAACTCTGGAAAATCTCCCTTTGAAGGAGATGAACCAGGACTCGATGAACTTGTCGCCAAAGTTGTGGCTAAGGGAACGTTCAAGGTCACAGATGATGTTGAGGTTCTCTCAGATTCTGACATCATATTGATTGACGTTCAAACACCTACAGATGAGAACCATGTTCCGCAATATCACTCACTAAAGGAAGTCAGCGAACAGATTGGCAAACGTCTTACTAAGGGAACTCTCGTTGTTGTAGAATCCACTGTTGCACCAGGCACTACTCAGAATATAGTCCAGAAGATTATCGAAGAGCACTCTGGTCTGAAGGGCGGGGAAGACTTTGATCTTGCATTCGCCTATGAGCGAGTGATGCCTGGAAAATTGATCAGGAATATTGTACACCTTCCAAGGATTGTAGGGGGAATGACCCCGAAGGCTGCTGAACGTGCTGTAGAGATGTACTCGAAGATTGTCAAGGCAGAGGTCCACAAGACCGACATTCTCACTGCAGAGATTTCCAAGACAATTGAGAATGCATATCGAGATGTGAATATAGCATTTGCAAATGAGATGGCGTTAGTCTGTGAGAGTCTAGGTGTTAATATCTATGAAATAATTGAATTTGTGAATGAGTTGCCCAGTAGGATGATGCACATTCCAGGCGCAGGTGTAGGCGGGCATTGTCTGCCAAAGGATACATGGTTGTTGCGTCACGGGCTTAACGAGTATGGATCTCAAGATGCAGGAACTAGATTCATCGCTCTTGCACGAGAGATTAACAACCACATGCCTATCCACATGACTATCCTCATTGAGAATGCACTTGAGAAGAAGGGAGTCAAGATCAATAATGCCACGGTGACAATACTCGGAATTGCATATCTTGAAAATGCTGATGACACAAGAAACACTCCTGCCGCATCATTGATCAAAGCGCTAGAAGAAAAGGGAGCAAAGGTTGTTCTTCATGATCCATATGTTCAGGTTTGGGACCTCGGTCCACATGAGATAGAGAGAGACCTCAATATTGCCGCAAAAGACTCCGACTGTCTTGCACTTGTGACTAGACACCGAGATTACAATGATTTGGACTTCGCAAAATTGGGAGAAACCATGAGAACTCGTACTCTTGTAGATGGTCGGAATGTCTACGAGGAAGACAAGTTAGTTTCACATGACTTTGAATATAGAGCGATCGGGAAAGTGGGTCTTAAGTTCTAGACACGATTCCCGACCGTATTCTTTCCTACGTGGTATTCATGACATTCATTCACCTAGTTCAGTCATGAGAATGAAAGTAGGACATGACACAACACTTTCTCTAGATGTATAGTTCAACTATACCAATAGTGACTGACGAATCATTTCAAGCGCCTAGTCGGTAGCGATACGTTGAGATTTCCCTACTAGATCTGCTTCTGTTGCCTGTACAGCAGATACTCAGGTCCGCAGTAAACAATATTCACTCCTTCACCCTCTTCAATCTGACCTTGCCTCCCTTGCTTTCAATAATGCCTTCGCCCACAAGCCCACGAATCGCGGCAATAGTGAGACGTTGTTTTTGGTCTACTGATCTTCCTTCATCGACGAGTAACTCACAGACTATATCTTCCCGAAACCGCCACGCGCCGCCATCTAAAATCCTGAGAATCTCCTTCTTGGTATTTTCTTTCCAGGTGACTCTCTCTTCGAATGTCAGTTTCCGTCCTTTCATTCTCTTCCCAACACACTCGCTTTCGTATGAGCTCAGAACGGCTAATATGAGCTGTTATTTTCTCCAGATATATAGTTCAACTATACATCTGCTTCTCTTGCCTGCAAGGCAAATTCTCAGAGCCAAACAGCTATCTGCTAGATTCCGCTACATGATTCGAAATTGTCTATCATCTGACTGTAGACTCATCAATCGAAATTCGCATCAGATTAGTGCCAATTCATAATGCTTATCTCTGACTATGAGGCAGGTATTCCAACTGGATAGTGGCTTTGTTTCCTCTGGTGATGTGATTAGTTTATGTTCGGAGTAGCTTATGTGAGCAGCTATGCGCCCAGAGAGTGCGGAATAGCCACTTTCACTGAGGACTTGACTAAGAGTATAGACGCTCTCCATGTCTTGAAGCCAGCGTCTATTATTGGTGTGAATGACCCAAGCTCATCCTATAACTATGGAAAAGAAGTAGTAATGCAAATTGATGCGGATGACGAGAGGACATATCACCAATTAGCCGATCGAATCAACAGTTCGGATTTTGATTTGATAAATGTACAACATGAGTTTGGACTTTTCGGTGGGGACTGGGGCAATTATCTTTTGACCTTCCTCAGAAGACTGAGCAAGCCTAGCATCACAACAATGCACACGACGCTCATGCCCGATTCGAAGATATTTCATTCACCAGAAAGTGCAGCAGCACACAACAAAGTGGTGAAGGGAATCGGGCGATACAGCTCTGCTATTGTAATCATGACGAAGATGGCGTCCGACATCCTCCAAGAAAGCTATGATATGGATGCTGACAAGATCAAGATCATCCGACACGGATTCCCTCCCATGCAATTTGTGCCGAGTGACCTGGAGAAAAAAGCCTTGGGCTTGGATAATAGAACCATTTTGTCAACATTCGGTTTCTTGAGTCGAGATAAGGGTATTCAGAATGTAATCGAAGCACTGCCAGAAATAGTCAAAGAGCGGCCTGACATACTTTATTTGGTAATTGGAGCGACTCATCCGCAAGTTAGACTGCATGAGGGCGAGGAATACAGAAACCGCCTCATGAGTTTGGTGAACAAACTAGACCTAAGAGAGAATGTAAGATTCCACAATCGGTTCCTCAGCAAAGAGGAATTGATACAGTACCTCCAGGCTACGGATGTGTACGTTTGCCCATATGATAAAAAGGAGCAGCTGTCAAGTGGGACAGTCACCTATGCCCTTGGGGCAGGAAAGGCCATCATATCCACTCCCTTCTATTACGCCATAGAGGTTCTGGCCGAGGGCCGAGGACTACTATGCGAATTCAATAACCCTGAATCCATTGCTGAAGGCATCAGACAACTCTTGGAAAACCCTGAACGGAAAGCTCACATGGAGACGTTGGCATACGAGTACAGTCAGGACATGACGTGGCCCAGAGTGGCCTCGAAATATGTCTCCTTATTCAAAGAAGTGATTCAGTAGACAGGAGGATGGATTCTATCAAGCTTCCTTCTATCAAATGCAGTTGGCTGCAAGCTCTGACCGACGACACAGGCATCCTCCAACACGCAAAATCATCGATTGCTGACAGGAGAGAAGGATATACTACTGACGATAATGCTCGTGCTCTCGTAGCTGTCCTCAAATACCATAGATTACGGGGAGAGGAGCAAGCCCTAAACCTTGTACGAATCTATCTGAGCTTTCTCCTTCATGTGCAGAAAGAAGATGGACGAGTGCACAACTTCATTGGATACAATCGTAGCTTTCTCGATGGAGAGGGGTGTGAAGACTCACTCGGTCGGGTTCTCTGGGCTTGTGGCTATTCTCAAGATGCTCCGATTCCTGAAGACTTCAGAATGACAGCGAAAGAGATCTTTGACAAGAGCCTGATTTGGGCGTCGAGGTCTGGTTCGCCTCGGACCTATGCCTTGGCAATCCTGGGCCTTTATCACTATGCAGAGGCGTTCCCTCAAGACAAGAACCCTCAGTTGAATATGATTCATCTGGCTGATCGACTCTGTGAGGCTTACAGACGCGAGTCTATGTCGTCGTGGCACTGGTTTGAACCGACCCTTACCTATGCAAATGCTCGACTCCCTCACGCGCTTTTCAGGGCCTATCAGACAACCGGAAAGCAAGACTATCTCCACATCGCCGAGAAGACTTTCGAGTTTCTTGCAGCCAAGGACATCATTCAGGACATGTACCAGCCAGTTGGTAATCGATTCTGGCACAGAAGAGGTGGAGAGAGGGCGCTCTACGATCAACAGCCAATTGAAGCATCATGTATGGTGGAAGCGGCATCCACAGCATTTCAGGTAACTGGGACGGAGCTATATTCCAAGATTGCATACACTGCGTTTGATTGGTTCACGGGGAAGAACTCAAAGAATATAATGGTCTATAATCCAGCTACAGGCGGCTGTTATGACGGGATCACACCTGAAGGTCTCAACAGAAACCAGGGGGCAGAGTCAGGTCTCTCCTATCTCCTTGCCCGCCTCGAGATGGAAACTTTGAGTAAGAAAGGGCCATAGAGTTTGCTCGGAGAAACAGCACTCAACTAAGGAAGAAGTTCGCCCAGGTCAAACTCGGCTCCGCATACTACCGAATCAGCACCGCCATAGTAGACCAGAAGCTTGTCATCCAACAGGACACTCCCACAGCTAAACACGACGTTAGGCACCTTGCCAAACCTTTCATACTCCTCACTTGGTTCCAATATCGGTTTTTCCGAACGATAGAGAATGTTCTCAGGATTATCCTTGTCAATCAAGAGAGTGCCGAGACGATAGACGTAGTTATAGTCCACTCCATGATAGATGAAAAGCCAGCCCTCATTGATTTCGATGGGGGGACCTGCGGATCCAACCTTGAGGCTGTCCCAACTATTGGGTCTGGGTTGCATCACCGCCTTCATATTGCACCAGCGTTTCAGGTCGTCGGAATACGCCACGCACAAATAAGGTTCAATACGGTGATACATCACATAGCGCCCATCTATCTTCTTAGGGAATATCACCGCATTCTTGTTGAGGATACCATCAAAGGGCAACCATCTCTCTCCCCAGTTCCAGTCGCCTGATATTAAGTCTTCTAGAGAAATCTTTGTGATGGAAACTTGGTACGCGTTCATTGGAGAACTCCTGTAGGCTGTATAGGTCATCAGGCATTCTCCATCCATTGGTGTGAGTCGCGGGTCTTCACAGCCTAGATTCTCACAGGAACTTGCCGGGGCGAAAGCTGGTTCGGGCTGTCGCGTGTCTATTGAATGGCCATCCGAGGAATTCGCGTATCCCAACCGTGACACCCCATCGTCTCCCAAGGCGCGATAGAGGATATGGACCTTATCCCCTGCATAGAGGGCGGCGGCATTGAACACTTCTCGATTTTGCCAGTAATGACCTGGTACTGGTTCAAGGATTGGATTGTTTTTGAAGCGTTTCATTAGATCTGTCTCCTGATGCTATGTCGAAGACTCCTAGAGTTTGGCTGTGCGCATATTATGGACTTCATCCAAGATAGTTCTGAGACTAAGGAGGCCAATAAGATGCCCCTGCTTGTCAGTGACTGGCAAGTGTCGAATGTTATGGGACCTCATGATATTCTTAGCCTGTGCGAACGTAGTTCCCTCTTCCACTGTCTTGAGATTAGTTGTCATGGCTTCCTTGAGCGGTGTACCCAGGGGAACTTCCATCGCTACGACTCGGATGGCATCCCGTTCTGTGAATATCCCTACACACTTCCTGTCTTTGTCGATGATAATGATTGAGCCAATGTGTTTTTGATAAAGGGTGTGAATCGCCTCTTTGATAGAGATATCCCCTGAAGCAGTCACTACATCTTCAATCAGCATACTGTCGATCTTCAATCAGTCATTCCTCTCATCCAGCGTTTGCTAGATAGGGTTATTTAAGATGATGGTCGGGACCAACCCACATTGCATGAGCAGTCCCTATCATCGTAGCGCTCTAGCTGAACGCTCCCCAAGGGATTTGAAACAGAGATTAGGTCTAGATAATAACGCAAGAGAGGCATCATGGCGCAGAACGTAGTGGTTACATTGGATTTGGGGAAAGATGCTGATTTGGGAAGGTTGCAACTGTTTTTCAATGGTGCTACCTCAGCAAGCCCGGATACCATAAACGGCACTGGGTTCGACTCCGTGGGGTCAGCACATGGTGTCACGTTGACCTCGATATATTGTTTCGGAGTGTCTTATTTAAGCTCCTACACAGAATGTCCATTTTTATGGAAACTGAGGGGCTTCGTGTTCATCATTATTTGATGAATGTGCAATCATATGATCCCTAGAGTAACAGTGATTGTAATGGATTCCGACTGTCTTGCTTCACTATGCTCCAAACTTCATAATGTATCCAGCGTAGCCAAGAAGGATGGGCATGACATTGATTCCTTTGATTGTGTGAAGAGCACCTTTTGCTGCGTCTTTTTCAGAAAATCTCTTCACAGAGTCAGGGCGAATGAAATTCGACCAGAACACAATAGGCACAGGATCACATACGTGCTCTCCGACCGATACGGGTGTAGTGTGGTCCCCAGCTATTGCAATGACGACATCATCGCCCACCTCATCCAGAATTGTTCCAACCATTGTATCAGTCCGTTCGATAGCAAGAATCTTCTCTTTTGCATTACCATCGTGACTGGCATTGTCTGGTGCCTTGATATGAACGAAGACATAATTGTAATCAGCCTTGATGGTCTCGATAGTCTTCTCTGCAATGTTATCGAAGTTTGTGTCAATTGTACCAGTCTGTCCCTCAACTGGAATGTGCTCCATCCCAACATACTTGGCGCATCCTAGGTATAGTGCTCCCCCAGCAATCACTGCAGCCTTGATTCCGTAGCGCTCTGGCAATGGAGGAACATCACTGTGCCGACCGGGACCTCTGAGAAGAATGGCATTAGCAAGAGGCTGTCCCTTCTTTGCACGTTCTTTGTTGGTCTCAAGTCCTCTCATCCGTTCATGTGCAACGCGTATTAATTCATTGACAACCTTGGCAGTCTTCTCCGCTTCAGGTTTAAGTGCGCGCACTGTCAGTATCTTCTTACCGGTTTCATGTGGATCTACATCACTGATGTCAGCATAGAGACCCTCACCCTTCAGAATAAGTGCCCCTCTGTGCTCTACGGTTGCAATGAATCGAACCTTGACATCATCAATCTCAATCCCGTCAAGAGCAGCCTGTAATTCAGCGTGTTCTTCCGGAGCAAAGGTCCTACCTGCTCTTCTATCCAAGACAACCATATTGTCATCTACAGTAGCAAAGTTAGACCTGAAGGCAACATCTCCGGGTTTTGTTTCAAGTCCTGCTCCGAATGCTTCCAAAGGACCTCTACCCGGATATTCAGCTATTGGATCATATCCAAAGAGTGCAAGGTGTGCAGTGTCAGAACCAGGGGTTATTCCAGGTCCAATCACATTCATCAGAGCGCTCTGGCCCTCTGCAGCCAGTCTATCAAAAGTGGGTGTCTTCGCTACCTCAAGAGGTGTCTTGCCGCCCAGTTCCTTGAGTGGTCTATCACCCAAACCATCCAGTACAACAAAGACTGCAGTTCTCTTGTCACTCATTGCTCAATAGTTCCTCCAGGCAGTTTTGAACTCAGAACCTGGATATCCACACTTTCCATCAAGGACATCATAAATCACAAGAAGGCGATTATATTTCGCAACACGGTCGCTTCGCGCAGGACCTCCAGTCTTGAGCTGTCCAGTACCGAGTGCGACACAGAGATCTGAAATGAATGTATCACCGGTCTCACCACTCCTGTGACTTACAACAATACTCCAATCAGCCTCATTGGCTATGGTTGCAGCCTCTATCGCTTCTGTCACGGTGCCAATCTGATTCACCTTGAGGAGGAGTGAATTTCCTGCTTTGTCCTTAATCGCTCTTCGCACTATCTCAGGGTTCGATACTGTGAGGTCATCTGTGACAACCTGAATCTCGGTCTTCTTCATGTACTCAGCGAAGTCGTCAAAGGCCTCTTCCTCGAAAGGGTCTTCAACAGTAAGGAGTGGGAATGTCTTCTCAAGGTCAAGATACAGTTCAAGCAGCTCTGCAGCATCTATCTTCTTTCCATCAATGTCATACTTTCCATCCTTGAAGAAGCCACTCGCAGCAGCATCGATACCAAGTACAACATCTTTCTTGGGCGTATACCCAGCCTCTTCGATTGCACCCATTATCTCTTCAAAGGCATCATGTGTCCCCTTTAATCCAAAACCACAGAATCCGCCTTCATCTCCAACATGCTTCGCCATCCTACCATGATGCTTAATCATCCTCTTTCCAAGGGTCTGATAGACCTCACTGATACATCTCAAACCCTCGGGGTAGGTCTTGGCACCGATTGGGAGTATCATGAATTCTTGGATTGCGAGATCGTTACCAGCATGCCCACCACCGTTGATAACATTGGACATGGGGACAGGGAGTTGGTATTTTGCATCTTTTCCAATCACATTCTTTCTCAAGTATTCAAAGAGCTCCAATTTGAGATGTGATGCAGCTGCAACAGCTGTCGCCATCGAAATCGATAGGATGGCGTTAGCTCCAAGCTTTCCCTTTCCCGGGCTTGAATCAGTCTTCAGAAGGGTTCCATCAACCTCTTTCTGTGAAAGTGGGTCAACAGAAGCCATAGCGTCAGCAAGCACCGTATTGACATTCTTGACTGCTTGAGTGACTCCTTTACCACCATAGCGGTTTCCACCATCCCTCAGCTCCACAGCTTCAAGAATACCAGTTGATGCACCGCTCGGAACTTTTGCAACTCCAATGGTTCCATCTGAAAGGGTGACCTTAGTCATCAGGGTAGGATTTCCTCGTGAGTCAAGAATCTCAAGCGCGCGTATCTTAGTTATCTTCACCAATATCTCTCACCTTGAATATCTTATCTTACTTCTTTGATGTTAAGCCACAACTTGAATTTATCTCAATGCCTGACCTGAATCTTATATAAGTGACATTGAATCTCACCTGTAAGAACCTTCTGTGTTCCACCCTTCCCCTGCAAAGTGTCACCACATTGTCTACTCTGTCGAGTATCCAAGTAGCAAGGGCTTTGTCTACTATCATCGAGATGGAATCCCTCCTGAAGACCTGGCTTCTTTCTCCTGTATTGATGCTGGAGCATCACTTCCAGCCACAGAGAGCGTTTCCACAGTACTTTCCACAGCAGGGTCATAATCACTCTCACCAGTTTCATCACTGAAACTGCTAAGGTCCGATTGGACAAAGTGAAAAGCTGCGGACTCTCCAAGATTTGATGTATGATCCTTAGAGGAGAGTAAGGACTTCCCTCTGGATTTTATCCGTCGGGCTTTCAGTCGTGAGCGGTTCCCTGCCTGAACAGAGATATCCCACTTACCTAGTCCTCTCACAGAGTGTAATGACTTTGTGAGCGTAATAAGGCGTCCAGTGATATTGATGGCGCCATTCCTATCAGCGTTTGTCTTGTGACCACATGAAGGACATTTGAAATAATTTTGTTTGGGTCGAATTCCCTTGGCTCCACATTTCCAGCACTTAATTGATGTCCAAGCCTCAGGAATTTTTTGGAAGTGGGAATCCTTTCCATCTATAGACCAACCCCTCTGAGCGAGTCCATGTTTAAGACTCTCGGTGATCCTTGCGAAAGCCCAAGAATGTATCATTCCCCTAAATCTTCGTCCCTTGAAGTTTCCCTTGCGTGCTGCATTTCTGATATTCTTCAGCCGACCAATTGCCACATAGAGAGTATATCTATCAGAAAACTCTTCGATATAACTCAACAGGTCACTGACAAGTACGCGGTCATACTCACGAGCAACCCTTTCACGTTTATGTCGTACCTGTCTAAGTCTTCGAAGAACACCGTCTGCATTCTGGTTGCTATTATGACGGTTGGCCACCTCTCTTTGAAGTCCAGCTACTAATCTGTCGTACTTCTTGAGGACCTCAACCTTATCCTTCTGCTTAAAGAATCGAGTTTCACGTACTTTCATGGGTGTAACCAAAGTTGCACATGCAGCCTTTTCGATACCAAGATCAATACCGAGAACAGCCGGAGGATGAGTCTCGTTTGGGAGTTCAATGATGGTTAAACGTAAGGCAAAGTTCACCCACCATTTCCCTGAGCGATCAGTAAAAATCTGACATGCCTTCACCTCACCCCGTCGGAGCTGGTTGGTGTGAAAGGGGGATACGTTCAGGGGAATGAATAATCTGTCATGGATTTTCCTTCCTTCTGGAACCGAATCAAGAGTATCACGAAGGTTGAGCCACAATCTTGACGCAGATGATGAACTATGTTCAAGTTTGAACCCCTGAGTAAACACCCATCGGGGCATTCTTCTAGATGAGTTGACTTTATTGGGACGAGAAGCATTCCAACCCTTCTTCTCTTTCAATGCCAAGTAACTCTCATAGAGGGCCACTGCGGTTTGTCTACATTCCTGTAACTCATTAGTTGAAATCCTCGGGAATCTCTGTTTAATATCATGGAGAACATTAGTTCTTTGACTGTAACCAGCTTTAACTTTAATTGCGGTTATCGTGAGCTTGTCTAGTTTTCGATTATGAATTCGATTTTTCTTTCGACCCATTAACAACTCGTTTTCGTGTTGTTCTATTATTCCAAGGAATGTACGGATTACTCTAGTATCCCTTCCAACAATCTGTCTCAACCTCTGTCGAGTCCTCTTTGTCATAGACTCCCTGTTTATTGGGACTTTGACACTAATTGTAGTTCGGGACTGAGTCATCGCATTTCGCCAACTCAATTTAATCTTCTGACCCGTTTCAGTCAGTCAGGTTTACTCCCATCTTCGTAATGTAGGAGTCTTTTGAACTCGTACAAGTATACCATCTGAACGTGTTCTCAGACTTCAATCAGGACAAATTCTATTACGTTGCATGTCCTGCGAAACTTGCGGGAGTGAACTGAATGGTCTTCCATGAAACTAAATCAAAAATCGTATGCACCATTGGACCGGCTTCGAAACCAAAAGCAGTTCTTGAGAAGATGGTTGCCGCGGGGATGGATGTAGCAAGGCTCAATATGTCTCATGAGGACCGCAAGAGCGCACGAAAGACGTTCGAGACCATCCGGTCAGTTGATGACACACTTCCAATATTGTTTGACCTTCAAGGTCCAAAGATTCGTATAGGTGAAATCGACGGTCGCGTAAATCTAGTATCAGGAAGTGAATTCACTCTTTCGACGGAAGATTTTGTCGGCGATGCGAGTAGAGTGTCAGTATCCTATGAGGAACTTCCACAGGATGTGAAAGTTGGAGATACTATCGCATTAAACGATGGAAGAGTCAGACTGAAGGTAAAGAGCACACAGAAGACAGATGTAGTAACAGAAGTGGTTCATGGAGGTCCTATCTCAAGTCGGAAAGGTGTCAATATTCCGGGTATCAAGCTGTCTTGTGATGTTCCTACTGAAGAGGACCTTAAGGATTTAGAAGTAGCTGCCGAATTGGAACCAGATCTGATTGCGCTTTCCTTTGTGACCGGTTGCGATGAAGTCAACAAACTTCGTGAAGTAATAACTAGTAATGGTCCCGCTGACGCATGGATAATCAGTAAGATAGAGCATACGTTAGCGATAAAGAACTTCGATGAGATCTTGAGAGATTCAGATGGCGTGATGATTGCGCGAGGGGATTTGGGAATCGAGGTTCCCATTGAAGATGTTCCGATTCTTCAGAAAGACCTCATCAGGAGGGCGAATATCCGGGCAAAACCTGCAATAGTGGCAACACACATGCTAGAATCAATGACTGAAGAGATGATGCCAACTCGTGCAGAGGTCAGTGATGTTGCACATGCCATCATGGAACGTGCGGATGCTGTCATGCTCAGTGGTGAGACCGCGGTAGGTCATGACCCAGTGAGAGTTGTTGAGATGATGGAACGAATTGTCAGACGTACAGAGCAGAATATTGTCAGAGAAGACCCACTTGATATCACCTCACCTGAGAAAATGATTGTAGAAATAATCGGGAACATGGCCTACAACGCAGTATCACTGATTCCTGACAAGATTGGGGGAATAATCACAGGCACACGCACGGGATATACTGCTAGATGGATTTCCAAGTTCAGACCTCCCACTCACATCTTCGCAGTCACTCCGGATGAAAGAGTGTCTCGTAGGCTCAGACTACTGTGGGGAGTCTGTCCAATAAAACACGAGCAAGACTTGGACAGCGTTGATGACATTGTCAAGGAGGCAACTCAGGTGGTTTATGACTTGGGACTTGTCAACAAGGACAAAGATATCGTCTTTACGTCAGGTGTTAAGATGATTCCAGGCAGGACAAATGTTGTTGGAGTGTTCCATGTTAGTGATTTGGTTGATTAACAACACTAATGTCCGTTAGCCTTATGTGATGTGCAAAGTCTTCAATAATGAAGTGATTAAATTGAAGCCTTTCTTTGTGGTCGGAACTAGACCTGAGATTGTCAAGATGGCCCCAATCATCCATGAGTGTGAAAGAAGGCAAATTGACTTCTTTCTTCTTCATACTGGACAACACTACTCTGACAACATGAGTCGTTTGTTCTTTCGTGACATGGATTTGAAAGACCCAGATATGAATCTCAACATTGGCTCAGGGTCACATTCTGAACAGACCGCAAAAGCCCTTCTGGGAATCGAGAAAGAATTATTGAAAGAGGAACCCGACATTGTCCTCGTTCAAGGAGACACCAACGCAGTGCTATCAGCGGCGCTGGCTGCAATCAAGCTACATATTCCAGTGGGTCATGTGGAGGCCGGTCTACGAAGCTATGACGTACGAATGCCAGAAGAGCACAACAGAAGACTCACTGACCATGTATCTGAATTCCTTTTTGCGCCAACAAAGAAATCAGCTGATATCCTAAATGGAGAGAAGGTGTGGGGGAAGGTTTTCGTCACAGGAAACACTGTCATCGACACGCTCGAAGAATCAATCCAGAAAATTATCGGACGTAAAACAGTTGCAGATCGCTTGAAAATGAAAGAATATGCACTACTCACATTACATCGAGCAGAGAATGTCGATGACAAAACAACGCTTGCGGGTTTAGTACATGGCTTGTTAGAGCTGGACACCGAAATCATATTCCCAGCTCATCCTCGAACAGTTACTAGGCTAACTGAGTTTGATTTGATTAAAGACATTGAGAAGGGGGATAGAATTCATCTGGTTGAGCCGACTGGATATCTTGATTTTCTAGCATTAATGAAGTCATGTTCATTTGTGTTGACAGACTCAGGTGGTATCCAAGAGGAAGTTACCGCCCCATCAATCAACAAGAAAGTGTTTGTGCTGAGAACCTCTACAGAGCGTCCAGAAGCTGTGGAGTCAGGACATGCTACCGTGGTTGGAGTTAATCCTGAAGTCTTCCCACAGATGATCAAACAAGGGATTGAGAACGGGTTTTCAGAAATGAAAGGTCACCCATATGGAATAGGAGATGCATCAAAGAGGATTATTGATATTCTATTAGAACATATAGAGTAAGCTATAATTTGTTTGAATCAGGGAACTGATCAATTGAGGGGGCTGTCTGGTCAAATGGTGTACATCTCACTACATATCGTAAGCCTTTTCTTGAGGTGACTGCGACCCACTGCATGGCCGAAGGGTTTGGTCGGAGAAGGTTATACTAATGGTCACCAATATTGTTGTTATTGGAATGGGATATGTCGGAATTCCAGTCGCCGCACTCTTTGCGGATGTTGAGGGGTATTCTGTTACAGGCCTGCAGAGAAAATCAAAACGATCCGGTTGGAAAATTGATGTTTTGAATAGTGGTAAATCGCCTTTCGAGGGTGTAGAACCCGGGCTGGATGAACTGATTGCCAAAGTTGTAAAAAAGAAGACATTCACAGTCACGGACAATCTAGATGTTCTGAATAATGCAGACATCGTACTCATTGATGTTCAAACACCTACTGATTCGCAAAACATGCCGCAATACACCTCTCTTCGTGAAGTGAGTAAGAATGTCGGTCAGAGAATCAAGAAAGACACTCTGGTAATTGTAGAATCAACTGTTGCTCCAGGTACGACTCAGAATATTGTTCAGAAAATAATAGAGAAAGAGTCAGAATTGACAGGAGGAGTAGATTTCGATCTAGCGTTTTCATATGAACGAGTGATGCCTGGGCGATTAATCGAATTTATTGTGAATATGCCAAGAGTTGTGGGCGGAATCACTCCTAAGGGTACAGAACGAGCTGTTGAGTTGTACTCGAAAATAGTGAAGGAGAAAATTCACACCACAGATACACTAAGTGCGGAGTTGTCAAAAACCATCGAGAATGCTTACCGCGATGTGAATATTGCCTTCGCAAACGAAATGGCTCTTGTTTCTGAGAGTCTTGGTGTGGATATCTACGAGATTATTGAGTTGATAAATGCCAGAAACGACAGGCATATGCATATTCCCGGAGCCGGTGTTGGCGGACACTGCTTGCCAAAAGATCCTTGGTTGTTAAGATTTGGTCTTTATGAGTATGGCACATGGAAAGTTGAACCTGAGATCATTTCGCTTGCCAGACGGATTAACGATCATATGCCGATCCATATGGCAGATTTGATTGAGAATGCCCTTCGAGCTAAGAACGTATCTATCCAAGATGCTACTGTGGTTATCCTTGGCATTGCTTATCTTGAAAACGCGGATGATACAAGGAATACTCCAGCAGCAGTTCTTTCAGCTGCACTTCAGAGTCGAGG
>VAPB010314776.1_pt1 | contig 25392 bp, 19 predicted proteins | sample 3395101 | NCBI WGS metagenome assembly VAPB01 (sample SAMN08290433, study PRJNA428436) | hydrothermal vent metagenome | isolation source: Deep-sea hydrothermal vent chimney | place: Indian Ocean: Southwest Indian Ridge | reverse complement strand
GACAAGGGTAAAGATTTTGAAATGGACTTGTCAGAAGAAAATCTTGAAGATGCCGAAGAAGTCTTCGAGATAACACCAGAGGATCCTCTTCACTCCAAAATTGAAGAGGAGTGTGAGAAATCTGAGGATCTCCTTGACAGGTTGCAGCGTTTACAAGCAGAATTTGACAACTACCGAAAGCGGATGGATAACCGATTCTCGGAAGTGACAAAATTTGCTAGTGAAGACATCATCCTGAAGATACTAGATGTTTATGATAATATTCTCCGTGCACTTGAAATGGATTTCACAAAAGACCCCACCGCAGCGAAAACAGGAGTAGAAGCAATTCAAAGGCAGTTGGATATAATGTTATCAAAGGAGGATGTTCGTCCAATTGAATCAGTTGGAAAAACATTCGACCCTTATTATCAGCATGCGGCTCAAAGAATTGTTGACTCTGAGAAGCCTGATGGTATCATTCTAGAGGAATATCAGAAAGGATACATGCTAAAAGAGAGGGTTCTACGACCAGCAGTGGTCTGTGTAAACCGGCATGAAGTCCAACCTGTCGAAGAGAGTAGCGATGAAGATAATAATAGCAAATTAGAAAATAATGGTGAATAAGAATGGCTGGTAAGATTGTTGGTATCGACCTAGGTACAACGAACAGTGGCATTGCCTATATGGAAGGCGGGAAGCCGACTCTAATCCCAAATGCTGAAGGAAAACGACTAACAGCTTCAGTAGTTGGGATCACACCTAAGGGTGAGATTATCGTGGGCGAGCTTGCCAAACGACAGGCAGTTTCAATGCCTGAACGTACTGTCCGATCAATAAAGCGAAAGATGGGCCAAGATTACAAAGTTAAGATTGGAGATAAGGAGTATACTCCTCAAGAGATTTCAGCAATGATTCTGACCAAGATGAAGAAAGATGCTGAAGCCTTCTTAGGTGAGCCAATCGATAAAGCCGTAATTACTGTGCCTGCATACTTCAACGACAGTCAAAGACAGGCCACAAGGGACGCGGGTAGAATTGCTGGATTTCAAGTTGAAAGAATTGTGAACGAACCTACCGCTTCCGCATTGGCGTATGGTCTTGATAAGAACAAGGAAATCAAAGTTCTCGTCTACGACCTTGGGGGTGGCACATTCGATGTTTCAATTCTTGATATTGGCGCGCTCGATGGAGAAACTGTCTATGAAGTACTCTCAACAAGCGGCAATACGCAATTGGGCGGAGATGATTGGGATCAACGAGTGATTGATTGGATGGTTAAAGAGTTCAAGAATCAGACTGGAGTAGATTTGGAGAAGGACCCGTCAGCAATGCAGCGGGTTCGAGATGCCGCTGAACAGGCAAAAATCGAGCTCTCAACTGTTATGCAAACAAACATCAATCTTCCATATGTCACTGCTGATGAGAGCGGACCAAAACATCTGAACTTAGACCTTGATCGTTCCAAATTTGAGAAGATGACTGATGATCTTGTAGATGCCACTATTGGTCCTATTCGTCAGGCATTAGGTGATGCAAAACTCGAGCCTGAACAGATAAACAAAATCTTGCTTGTGGGCGGTGCAACTAGGATGCCAATGATTCAGAACATAATCAGGGATCTCTTTGGCAAAGAGGGTGACAAGAGCATCAATCCAGATGAGTGTGTCGCTCTTGGTGCAGCAGCCCAAGCTGGTGTGATGTCCGGAGAAGTGAAAGATATTCTCCTTTTGGATGTAACACCTCTAACTCTCGGAATTGAGACCTTGGGCGGGGTATCAACTCCCCTCATTGAGAAGAACACGACTGTACCGACTCGAAAGAGCAAGACATTCTCAACAGCTGCTGACGGTCAGACTGCTGTAGATATACACGTAGTCCAAGGCGAGCGGCCAATGGCTGAGCAAAACATGACTCTTGGAAGGTTTCAACTTGTTGGTATTCCTCCTGCTCCAAGGGGAACTCCACAGATTGAGGTCACTTTCGATATTGACGCAAATGGAATCGTTAATGTCAAAGCTAAGGATAATGCAACAGGGAATGAACAGTCTATCACAATTGCGGCTAGTACAAATCTAAATGAAGAAGATATTGAACGAATGGTTAAGGATGCAGAGAAGTACGCTGAAGAGGATGCGAAGGTGAAAGATCAGGTTGAAACACGCAATATGGCTGACCAAATGATTCACCAGGGTGAGAAACTCTTGAAAGACCTCGGAGATAAAGTTCCTGCAGATCTCAAGTCTGAATTAAATTCTAAGGCACAGGAATTAACAAAGGCTCTCGAAACAGAAGACTACGAGAAGATGAAATCTGGAACTGAAGAACTTCAACAGATCATTTACAAGATCTCAGAGAAAGTCTATGGTGCCGCTGGGCAGGGAGCAGCTGGACCTGGTGCGGCGGGAATTGACCCAAGTCAAATGGGTGCTGATCCAACCGGTCCGACTCCTGGAGCATCAACGGAAAACGAAGAGGATGTTGTCGACGTAGACTTCGAGGATATGGAATAGACTAACAAACAGGTGATGCTCTGTGGCTGAGGATGACTTCTACAAACGGTTGGGTGTGAGTCGAAGCTCCACTCAGGATGATATCAAGAAGGCATACAGAAGACTTGCCAAGGAGTATCATCCGGATCGTAATCCAGATGCTAGTGCTGAAGAGAAACTCAAGGGAGTGAATGAGGCATACGATGTGCTCAGGGATCCTGAGAAACGTTCTAACTATGACCGCTATGGAACAGCCGATTTTCAAGGAATCAATATGGATGGATTTGGAGATATATTTGGCTCAATCTTCAGAGGTTTCGGTGGTTTTGGAGGGTTTGGGCAAAGAGGAAGAGCGGGTCCTCCACCAGGTCAGACTTTGCGTATGACTATCAATCTTACATTCGAAGAAGCATTCTTTGGAACTGAGAAGGAGATAGCATTCCGCAGGAAGATTAAATGTGATTCCTGTAAAGGAAGTGGTGCAAAACCTGGAACACAGCCTGTACGATGCAAGACCTGCGGGGGTCAAGGACAAGTCGTCAGATCAATGGGTGGATTCATGAGCGTTGCACAAACATGTCCCACGTGTAGAGGTCAGGGTGAATCTATTGATGCCCCCTGTTCAGATTGCCGCGGTTCTGGTCAACAAAACGAGCGAAAGGAAACTAAGGTTCCTATACCTCCTGGAATCGAAGATGGTCAGGGAATTCGAATTCAGGGTGGGGGGAATGCTGGGCAGAGAGGCGGACCTTATGGTGATCTCATTCTGATGTTCTCAGTTAAACCTCACAAAGAATTTGTCCGAAGAGGTCTACACATATACATGGAAACGGACATTCCATTCTCGATTGCTACTCTTGGTGGACAAGTTGAAGTGCCTACATTGTGGGGGAACAGCAAGATAAAGGTGAAGCGTGGAACAGAGGGTGGAACTATGTTTCGAATGAAGGGCAAGGGTGTACATTCTCAAGACAATCGAAGTGGTGACCAGCTAGTTCGAGTGAATATCAAAATACCTCGAAAATTAAACAAGCAACAAAAGGAATACTTGGGAAAATTCGACAACGTCTTTGATTAGAATTCCAATGGTTTACAGATACATGATTTCATCTTGATATTTGGAAAAGCGTGAGAGTATACAGGACGTATGATCCATGCTGAATCTGCTCCTCTTCCAGTACCCCCGATGCACACAATATCTTTATCCACTGGAACAAGCCCTGCATCCGCAGCCATCATCGCAATCTCTACGCATACCTTTGTCCCTTGACCGAACGTTCGTAGTGCTACAGCAATAATCTCAGTGGTCATCCAAGTTCCCAACTCTTTCCTAAAACTTCGGGCAACACCTGCAAATGTATGTGTAGCTGTCAAAACTTTGGCTCCGAGCTCCTCGATTTGGTGTCTGTGTTCCTCCGGTAGTTCGTTTTCATTCTCCTTAGCGAATCCATTCTGATGTGAAACTATAACAACTTTCTTGTCCGAGAATTCTCTAGCAGCAGCTATCCCAGTTGCGCCCTCTGTTGTTGCAACGACTATGTGTTCAACCTCAGGATTCTCTTTCAGGAACTTTCTTACTAATGAAAGAACCTTCGCAGTATGTTCTGGAGATGCTTCATCAAAATAGTGCGTGTTCAATTTCATATTCTAGGCCTCCTTTGTCTGCTGAGTTCTGACATACCATTCGAAGACTGCAAAGGCAAGAAGCATAATCACGGCGAAATTGAAATCCACCAAGCCTTCTGTTATAGTTGATGCAATCCATGAAGCTAAGACCACAACAAGGATAGACGCCATTAATCGCATAGTGTAGTAAATCCATTTGTCCGAAGTGTTTCTGGTATCTGGTGTTTCAATCTGTTCTATACCATATTGTTCTGCAATTTCTTCTGGTGTTCCTAGGTCATCAAGTACTTCTATTATCAGACATAATGGATCTTCATCTGGCCTTTTATGCACTTTTTCTGAAAATGATTCACGAATGTGAGACCTCAAATCATCCAGTAGATCGTCTGTTTCGAAACTATCTGGCAATAGTCGAGCAGTCTTTTTGATATGGTCATCAATTGTGTGTTCTATCTCATCATCACTCATTTATTCAGAGCCTCCAGTTTTTCAAAAATATCATTCACACTGATCGTTAGTTGGCGATAGACACGGTCTCCTTCACCTGTAAGGACGTAGACTTTTCTAATGGGTCCAGACTCAGATTTCTCTGTGTGAACATTGAGCAATCGTTCTTTACGAAGACGATGAAGGATTGGATATAGGGTACCCTCTTTCACCCGAAGAAGGCCATCAGTTCTCTCCTCCAACTCGCGTGCAATTCCATATCCGTGGATTCCCTCTTCATGAAGTTTCACGATTGCGAGGACCGCATATTGAAGAATACCCCTTCTAATCTCGATTTTCCAGCTCTCTTCAAAGCTCGGCCCCTTTTCCAACTGACACAATCCTCACAAATGTTCGGCGCAGAGAATTCTCGAACATCTCTTTAAGTATGTTCATACTAGACAAGGTCTGCATCATGACGTCTACTTGGGCGTACTCTTCGTAGCTCGAGCCAAAGTGTAGAGGAGTATTCTCTAGGTTCTCTGATTAGTAGGTAGAAGAACGAAGCAACAAATCGAAGACATCCACTAAGGATTAGCATTACGAATACCGATAGATACTCACTTCCAATGGCAATCAAGATTAGCTGCCCAAAAATACCTGCTAATAATGAACCGAAGAGATAAACGATTCCAGTAAAAGTATTGTAAACAGCTAAATGAGACCCTCTCTCGTCTTCTGGTGAAATGTCGTAAATGTATGCAGTGATTGCATTCATCGAGGATGCAACACAGAAACCTGCCAATATATTTGCGACATAGATCATGTAGACATTGAGAGCAAACGCGTATAGGAGTGGTACTAGAAATAGAAGCCCTCTTCCTAGCAAAATCAAAGGCTTTCGTCCAACTCGGTCACTCAAACGTCCAAAAGGAATAGTGAAAATTACAATAGACAAAGTCATGACCGCTGATGCAATAGCTATCTCTAGTATCGTACTATTTAACCAGTCTCGTTGTACAACGATAAAATAAGGCCACGCCATTGACATTGCAAAGGAGAAGAACACTGCAACGAAGCTGAACCTTCGAAAATCTCCTGGTTGAGATAATAGGCGATGTATTGGTGGGAAACCTTTTCGGGTATTATTGGATTGTTTCTTTTCTTTGATTCCTAGGGTAAGAATAGAGGCTATGATTCCTACAATAGCAGTGAGATAGAATGGAATGTAGTATGCCTCACGCCATGCTTCAACTGATGGGAAAATCAAAGGGCCTAGACTACCAAATGCATTCCTCAGGATTGGAATGAGAGCGGGCATACCTGCAATAAACCCCGAAATCATCGTCGCAGCGAGAGCTGCGAAATTTGTTGCAAGTCCTAACTTTCCTAATTCATCTCCTCTATTTTCTTCATCCATCAATCCTCCTATCAAAGAGAGCCACGTCGGAATCTGAATACTGAATAGAATCGATTGGATTGCATAGAGAACTATCATATCCACTGGAGTAGCAGCCCATAGAAATAGGAATACAACAAAAAGACCAAGTGCAGTACCAAAAGCCACGAAAGCCTTCCTATGTCCAATCTTGTCAGATGTTGCACCCCAAAATGGTTGGAGTAGTGTCGGGGCGACATTTCCTACACTACGAAAAGCACCTAACTCTGCAAAATTCTTCACTCCATACAATGCGTTCTGCATGTCAACCAGATATGTTTGGAGAAAAGGTGAATGGAGACCTAGAGCAAACTGAGTGAGTGCTCCAACTAAATATGCACTTGCTGGTAGCTTCTGAGGTTGATAACTTTCAACCTCGGCGGATTCTTCATTGTCTGCCATTCTTAGACGGTTGCTCTTTGGCCTCCTATTAACTGTGATTCTTCTGTCATGAGCTGACCGTCACGGTTAATTACGGAGCTTTGTATATTCTCTTTGGTTGTGAGAGCTGGAATTGCTCGATGAATCTGTTTACAAGAAAAGGATAGATCGTGTGCAGAAGCACATTGAAAACTCTAGTGCTGATTTTGCCTTTCTCATTCCAGCTCCAAGTTTTCAATACTTGGCAGGGTTCCGATATCAAATGCAGGAGCGCCTTCTCGCACTTGTGATTCGAAAGGATGACGTGCCAACAATCGTTTCTCCTGCCTTCGAGGTGTCTGGACATTCTGCTCACACTTGGATTAAGGATTTTCTACCGTGGGCAGAGGATGAAAATCCATACACCAAAGTTACCGAATTGGTCGGTACGAATAAGGTTGTACTTCTTGATGACTCCATCCCTCTTGGTGTTTATTGGTCCCTTGAGAAAGCAATGGGAGGATTCAAGGACTCAGCTTCAATTACCCCCCTCATCGATCAGATGAGGATCTCAAAATCCGAAACTGAGATTGACTTGATGAAGAAGGCTGGGCACATCATAGATAAAGCTGTGTCGAAGGCATTTGTAGAAGCACAACTGGGTATGACTGAAGTAGATGTTAAACAGATTGTGCAATCAGAAATACGGCGTCAAGGTGCATCTCTCACCTTTGCTGCTGTGCAATTTGGTGAGAACAGTGCACTTCCCCACGCTGATGCTGGAAGTAGAGAACTCAAGAACTGTGATGTGATCCTTATGGATTGTGGTTGCTCTCTTGAAGGATATAATACTGATATGACACGTGTAGGTGTTGTTGGAGAACCAACCGAAGAGATTAGACAAGTCCATTCAACAGTACTACTAGCAGTAGAGACAGCAATAGAGAAGATCCGCGCTGGAATGGCATGTGGTGCTGGAGATGGTGTAGCGCGGCGAGTCATAGACGATGCTGGTTATGGTGAGTATTTCACTCATCGTCTAGGTCATGGAATTGGACTTGAGGTGCATGAACCCCCTTATGTTGTTCGAGGAAGTTCTGAAACTCTGCAAACAGGAATGTGCCATAGTATAGAACCAGGGATATATCTAGAGGGGAAGTTTGGCATTCGAATAGAAGATGTCGTGTGTATTCGAGAAGACGGTCCAGAACTCTTGACATTTACATCTCGAGATCTCATTCAGCTTGATCTGTAGACTTCTCTGTTTTGTCCTCGTCTTCGGGAGTTTGCCCTATGATTTCATCCATCTTTTTCCGATCTTCCTCAGAGAGATTCTGCATAGCTTCAGCTGATTGTCTGAGCATCTGATTCATAATTATTGTGTAGACGACTGGCAGTGAAGAAATTGTTTCAATCCGTTCATTGAACTCTTGTTCTGCTAAGCTTCGAGCTTCTTGGAGTGTTTCCTTGTTCACTTCGCCTTGACCTACACCAGGACAATCCTTTGAGCTAAGGATGAATTTCTCTCCTGTATATTCTAGCGGATAGGTTCTGCAGGAGATGGGCCGAGAATACCTGATTTCACAGGAATTTGCTCCTTCATTGTAGAAAATACAAGCAGTTGATTCCGAGTCAGTGTTGAGTGGTTTGCGTAGCATCTCGATACTAATCAAGTCCTCTTCAGATTTGGGTAATTTCAAAGTGAAGCCAGGAAGTATATTCCTTAAATATCCTAATTTTGTCCATCTAGCAATGTCTCCATGGGTGACATTGATGTTGGGTCTGATATGACAAGCTTTTGTATCGCACTTTTGCTCAAGACATTTGAATTTGAATTTCGCTTTCTCTGTCATGTCATCACCAAGAATTATGACTCATGTGAGTTTCTCTTTGACCTGTCTTTAACATTTTCGAAATGAACCTTCAATCAGATATACCGATGTCGAGAGGTTTTTATTCGCTTGCAGTGCGGTCAATACAACTCTCCAGAGTAGACTTTTGTCAGCCCTCGGAGTATTAAAAATGACTGAGTGGTATAGTAACGACGTTGATCACGTCTTAAAGTATCTGGATACTTCCATGGAAGGTATCTCGAGCACAGAGGCTGAAGCACGACTAGTCAAGTACGGTCCAAATGAGCTAGTGGAAACTGGCGGTATTAGCCCTCTACGTATGTTTCTCGGGCAGTTCAAGGACCCAATGGTCATTATCTTGATTATAGCTATTGGAATCTCCCTTGTAACAGCAATGCTTGACCCCAATCACGGGGCAAGTGGCATCATTGATGCTATAGTGATTTTTGCCATTGTCATCTTCAATTCCGTATTTGGATTTGTGCAGGAATACAAGTCAGAGAAGGCTCTTAAAGCTCTGAAAGAAATGGCCGCTCCGAAAGCCCGCGTAATGAGGGACGGTCTCTGGACAGTTATTGAGTCTCGAAATGTTGTGCCAGGAGATGTTATCGGCTTTGAAGCTGGAGACCGAGTTGCTGCTGATGGCCGCGTATCATATGCAGTTGGGTTCTCTGTTGACGAAGCTCCCCTTACAGGAGAATCATTTGCGGTTAGAAAAATGGTCGAGCCCATTCATCTACGAAGTCCTGTTGTTGGTGACATGAAGAACATGGTCTTCCAGGGCACTACTATTACTTCTGGCAAAGGCCACGCAGTTGTGACATCTACTGGAATGCAGACTCAGTTTGGAAAGATTGCTAAGATGGTCCAAGAAAGTGAGAAGGACATGACTCCTCTCCAGATTGATTTGGATGATCTCGGAAAGAAATTAGGAATTTTGATCATTGCACTCTGTATCATAGTCTTTGGTGCAGAAGTTATTCAGCAAGCAACAGCAAGCATTATGGAAGCTCTTTTGGCGGCGATAGCCCTCGCAGTATCTGCAATTCCCGAGGGTCTCCCAGCTGTCGTCACAATCACACTTGCAATTGGAGTCCAAAGGATGGTCCAAAGGAATGCGATTGTAAGAAGACTTCCGTCAGTTGAAACACTTGGTTCGACAACCATCATCTGCTCTGACAAAACCGGCACAATTACGAAGAACGAAATGACAGCGACAACAATGTTTGTCAATGGAATGACGGTTTCCGTGAGTGGCGTTGGTTATAATAATGCAGGGAAGTTCACTCGCGCGAGTGAGGAATTCCAAGCACTAAGTGATCCTCATGTTGAAAAACTTCTAGAGATTGGTCAACTCTGCTCTAATTCAGTCTTGCAACCTGATATTACAGGAAAAGCTGATTGGAGTGTTGTTGGTGATCCGACTGAAGGAGCGCTTCTTGTCTTAGCTGAGAAAGCTGGCAAGTCCTACGACGCAACCCTATCTGAGTATTCCGAAATTACAGAGATCTCGTTTGATTCTGCTAGGAAGCGGATGACCTCAATCAATGAGAATCTGAAAGGTGAAATGGTTGCCTGTTCTAAAGGTGCTCCTGAGGTTCTCTTGCCATTGTGTTCACGCATCTATGAAGGTGGACAGGTTCGACCTCTCACTGATAAAGAGCGAGACTCGATCGTACAGATAAATGCAGGACTAGCAGAGAATGCACTTAGAGTTCTTGCCTTTGCGTATAGACCCCTCGAAGGAGAGATTCCTGATTGGGAACCTGAGAGAGTTGAACGGAATCTCATATTCATTGGACTCATTGGAATGATTGATCCTCCGCGAGACGAAGTACGCGATGCAATGCGAATCTGCAAGATGGCTGGAATTCGTCCTATCATGATTACAGGTGACCATAAGCTCACTGCACGGGCAGTGGCTGTTGATGTTGGTCTCATCGATCGGGATGGTGAAGTCCTCAGTGGAGCTGACTTGGACAACTTGTCTCCTGGGGAATATGCTGAGGCAGTCATTCGGTGCAATGTATTCGCTCGTGTTTCTCCAGAACACAAACTCCAGATCGTCAGTGCACTCAAGGCACATAATGAAGTAGTGGCTATGACTGGAGATGGTGTGAATGACGCCCCTGCCATCAAGACTGCTGATGTAGGCATTTCAATGGGCATCAGAGGGTCGGATGTTACTAAGGAAGCCTCAGACGTTATTCTTACTGACGATAACTTTGCTACAATTGTATCTGCAGTGGAGAAAGGAAGGGAGATCTATTCCAATATACGGAAGTTCGTGCGGTTCTTACTGGCAGCGAACTTCGACGAAGTGTTTCTGATATTTACAGTGATCATGCTTGGGTTACCCCTTCCAATTACTGCAATACAGATTCTGTGGCTCAACCTCGCAACTGATGGTTTTCCAGCAATGGCTCTCGGAGTCGATCCACCAGAATCTGGAGTGATGGATAGACCGCCTCGAAAACCTGGAGCCAAGATGATGGATCGAGGAATGGCATCTTTTATCATAATCGCTGGATTCATAGCTTTCCTTGCTTCAATTACTGTGTTTATGTGGTCGTTGTGGGCATATGGTGGTTGGATTCCTGGTCTCACTGGGCCCGTCGTTGATTGGAGCATGGATGTATCACCAATTACCGGCCTCTCTTGGGAATATGTTCTCGCTCATGGAAGAACTGCTGTGTTTGCAAGTGTTGTGTGTTTCGAGCTTCTGTTTGTGTGGAACTGCCGTGATGAATACCATCCAGTGTGGAGAACTGAGATGAGAGAGTCAAAGATCCTGATGGGCGCAGTGGCATTGTCAGCTATATTGACAATCATGACAATTTACTTCCCGCCTATGGCTGCGCTATTTCAGACAGTCCCAATCAATGCGATTGACTGGGGTGTGATTATTCTGGTCTGTATTCCTGCACTGATAATCCCACCACACATCATCTTCGGGCATCATCGACAATCAAAGAAGGACTAGGATGGAAGACGAGTGTCTAACCAATTGTAGAGGTCTCCAAGAACCTGTTCTCTCTCTGGTTCTTCGTGAATCACATGATAAAGCCCTTCATAGAGTTTCCACGTCTTATCAGCTGAAACTACTTTATCAAAGAACTGCTTGCTAACCTCTGGCTTTACGAGCTTATCATCACCTGCTTGTTGGATGAGTACTGGCATCACAATTCTTGGTGCTGAATGGAAAGCGTCTTTCATTGCCCGGAGCGCTTCAATGCCAAAGCGTGGAGTAACCCTCTCAAATCGTAATGGGTCTTTTTCATGACGTTTAATGGTTTCAGGGTTCCGGGAAGCATTTGCATGATCGATGTCACTTGTGAAATAGCGCTTGACATTGAGAATGGAGAGAAAACTAGCAGCGATTCTCTTCCCGAAACCAATATCTACACTCTGACTTACAGCTGGACATTGCAAAATAAGACCGTCAACCGTTCGAGGATATCTGATAACATAACGGATTGCGTTGAGTCCCCCCAATGAGGAACCGAATAAGTAAGTGATTTTGTTCAGATATCGGTCCTTGACCTGCATCACAAGATTTTGGATATCTTCTATATACTCTTCAAAACTCATCACATGCCCTTTCAGTCCAGAATAGTGTCCAAACCCTCGCATATCTGGGATGAACGCAGCGATACCTCTTTCTGCTAGATACTCCCCTACATTGACAAAATCACCTGCATGGCTTCCTAGTCCATGAAGTAGAATCATGAGTGCTCTCGGCTTATCATCATCAGGACGGTAGACTGCCATGAACATCTGGGTGCCATCAAAACCAATGTACTTGCTCTCTTCATACTTCATATCAACCACAATCCAGACTTTACCCTAATCCGCTATTTATCTTCACGTGAAAACAATTGTGAGACTGACCCATTTGGGCCAGTCATAGATTATGAATTAGAATTTGTTTGGTTTGGGTGTTTCGCCAGAGTAGTCATAGAAACCCATGCCTGATTTACGGCCAACCCATCCTGCACGGACCATCTTCCTGAGGAGAGCAGATGCTCTGTACTTACTGTCTTTGAACTCCTCAACGAAGTAATCACTGATATACAGCAGTGTATCAAGACCCACGAAATCAGCAAGTGTCAGAGGGCCCATGGGCCAGTTGAGTCCCATCTTGATAGCAAGGTCCATATCTTCAACAGTAGCTACACCTTCTTGGATAGCGAAGATTGCCTCATTGATTGCTGGAACTAAGAGACGGTTCACAGCAAATCCTGGGGCTTCATTGACGAGAACAGTCTTCTTCCCTACCTTATGAGAAACTTCCACAATTACTTTCGTAGTGGCATCATCTGTTGCCTGACCTTTGATGATCTCAACAAGACCCATAACAGGCACAGGATTGAAGAAGTGCATGCCGATGAATTTCTCAGGTCTCTTTGTGACAGCAGCCATTTGAGTGATGCTAATGCTTGAAGTGTTTGAAGCAAGAATAGCATGCTCAGGTGCCGATTCATCAACCTCTCTCCAAGTGTCAAGTTTGAGATTGACAATCTCTGGGATTGCTTCGATGACTAGGTCTGCATCCTTCACAGCCTCTTTTATGTCAAGCACTCCAGTGATTCGTCCGAGAATGGTATCCAACTCTTCTTGTGTTATTCGTTCCTTCTTGAAACTACGTTCTAGATTCTTCTTAATCGTAGCCATACCTTTGTCCACAAACTTCTGATCGATGTCACGCATCAATACTTCATATCCCGCCTGAGCACAAACATGGGCGATTCCATTGCCCATCTGACCTGCGCCCAGTACTGCGATTTTCTTTATCTCCATAGTAAACAACTTCTGATAACTGATAGAATCTATGCTGGGCTCGTAATAGCTAGTAAATATGTTTGACTGTTCTGCTCGTGCTGAGAACATCACCGTTATTACTCAGATTTGGAATCTTGCTCCATTGTGGAGGTATTGAAGAGATGGATGAGTCATTCCATAATTATCTGAATAAATCCAGAAGCGTTCTTGCAGATACTGGCTTTCAGGTGACCATGAACACGACTGAGATGAATGTGTTTGTGACTACAATAAGTCCTACTACTCCGACTGGAACTCAACCAACTGGACCTGGTCTTCAGATCGACCCATTAATGTTGGCAATTCTCATACCACTTTCTGCAATTCTGGTGGTGGGTGCAGTAGTATTGTTTAAGCAAAGAGGGTTGACAACAGCTGCAAAAAACCTAGACAATCCTGGACACAGGTCAGAGAGTTGTCGCAAGTAATGTACTGAATTCTGTATGGGCTTATATTCATCCACAAAGACCATCTTCTGATGTTGGTCCACAGGGCATACAGATACGAACTAGATCCCCACAACCATCAGAGGACATCCCTTCACCGACATGCTGGAGTTGCACGTTTTGCATACAACTGGGGTCTTGACCAACGCATCCAGCTCTTCAAGACCAATCAGGGCAAGGCCCGCTTCACCGATGCCATGAGACAGCACAAACTCCTCAACTCCCTGAAGAAGACACAGTATCCCTGGATGTACGAGGTCTCCAAGTGCGCACCTCAAGAAGCCCTCAGGGACCTACACAGGGCATTCCAGAACCATCATCGCGGGAGGAAGAGAGGCAAGAGAGTGGGCTTTCCCCGGTTCAAGAGGAAGGGAGTGAGGGACAGTTTTCGACTCACCGGAACCATCAGGTTCGAGGGACGAAGGATACAGCTACCCCGTATCGGTAAGGTCAGGATCAAGGAGAAGCGAGATGTCTATTACAAGGGACGGATACTCTCAGCCACTGTGAGGAGGAGGGCAGACCGATGGTTCGTGTCGGTCACCGTGGAGGAGGAGCCCCCTGATCCACCACCTGTCAAGGGACAGGCAGTGGGAGTAGACCTTGGAGTCAAGACCCTGGCCACACTCTCTGACGGGACAATCTTTGCAAACCCACGGGCTCTGGGAAGACGACTGAGGAAGCTGAGACAGCTCTCAAAGAACCTGTCACGAAAGGAGAAGGGGAGCAAGAACCGCGAGAAGGCAAAGATGCGTCTGGCTAAGATGTACCTTCGAGTCTTCAACATCCGACAGGACACACTACACAAGGTGACGAGCTATCTTGCCAAGAGCCACAGTAAGATAGTGATCGAGGACCTGTGTGTGTCCGGGATGATGAAGAACAGAAGGCTGGCACGAGTCATAGCTGACGTTGGATTCTTCGAGTTCAGAAGACAGCTGGAGTACAAGTGTCGTTGGTACGGGTCTGAGTTCGTGGTTGCTGCGCGAACATTCCCTTCGTCAAAGCTGTGTTCACAGTGTGGACACAGGAAGAGGGAGTTATCCCTCTCAGAACGAGAGTATCATTGTGAACAGTGTGGACTGAAGATTGATAGGGATTTGAACGCCGCACTGAACCTGGTCGCCGCCAGTTGGTCGGAGACCGAAAACGCCTGCGGAGAGGATGTAAGACTCCTGACAGATTCTTTGAATCTGCAAAGAGCAGCCTCGTTGAAACAGGAACCGAACATCAATCAAGGACAACATTGATGTCCAGGATTGTCTAGGTTTCGGACAACGGTAATTGGTTCCTACACTTTGTATTATCTAAATACACAGCGATTGTGACTAGAATACTCAGCTGTGTTGACAAACTAGTAACATAATGTGACTCCCTTCTGTGACCATAACAAGTGGCTCCGCTATATATACCAAATATGAGCACTATTTCTTGTGAAATATCATGGCTCTAACTACTAACTCATCTTATTCATCATGCAAATCTTTGCTGAAGAACACGAAAGCTCGCAAAACAAGCACTGAGGCTTTGACTTACGCATATCTGACCACTATCAGGTGATTAATGTGCAGTCCTTTGAGAATTTGATCTACTGGATTTCGTCCACTCCAGAAGTGATTGATGACTGGTCACCTTGTGGTCACAGAAGTGGTCAAGAAGTCTCAGAAACAGCATATCATGTGACCACCCTATAGTAAGTTGTGAAACATTATGGCTCTATCAAAGAATCCTAACTGGTCTGCGAATAACAACAAGCGCGCACGTGACGCTCCACGCACATGGGCTCTAACCTATGCCTACACTTACCGGAGGTAAGAATCTTGGCAATTGCAAAGAAGAGCGAAAGGAAAGACTCCCGCAAGATCTCCACACGTGCAATCACTGATGCATATTTCAGGAGATAGACATCATGCAATTCGTATTTTGTTCCGAATTTGGTTTGAATTATCAACAAATTATGGGATTTAAGTACAATGAACAAAATAGTGCTGAGAGGAATATATTTATATCAAACCATAAATAAATAATGGTTTGACACACAAACTATATTAAGCTTTAAGTATTTGAAACGGTGTGGTGAAAGATGATGACGACTCTAAGAAATCCCTCAATCGATAAGCCCTGCTTGACAATTGAGAATAGATCGATCAGAGTCCAGTCTTTTGGCACAATCGAATCTGCCGGGAGTACGTTACCAAAATAGAGCAATGGTGCTTTCGCATGATAGTTAACCAAACAATTCTCCTATCTCCGCAGAGGCCTCCGTTGTGTGATCTAGGGGCCCCTGCATCCTATCACTCGAAACGGACCATGACACATCCAGAATGAGGAATCGTAAATGAGTAAACTGAAATCTTTCCTTGGTCTACCAGACGCAAATGAAAGGGTATTACGTCTGGCAAAGATAATGGGAATCCTCGGACCCCTTGCTAACGTAACCTACACGCTTTCTACCACGTTCTTTGTGATCTTTATAGCTGAAGCACTGGGTGGCGGACCTGGTATGTACCTCCAGGGTATGGGTCTCGTTGGTACTCTTGTTGTAGTCCAGATGTTAGTTCAAATATTGTTAGACTATCCGACAGGAGCAATCGGTGACTGGATAGGTCAAAGATACATTGTTGCATCTGCATCAGTTTCATACGCGGTTGCTTTCTTCATGGTGTCGTTAGTCACATCAGAAACTCCTCTCATTTACCTGGTCGTGGTGTATGCTATCCAGGGCTTCGCACAATCTCAGCAGAGCGGTGCTTGGGGTGCCTGGTTCGACAACAACTATAGAGTGGCCATGCCAGGGGATACTGATCGAAAACAGTACGGAGTATTCTGGGGAAGAATGGGCATGATGATGCAGATTTTTGCAACAGCATCTCTGATTCCAGGTGGAATTCTCGCTGTTGTGTTCTCTCGACCTTGGGTATTCCAGGTGCAAGGTTTTCTCGCTCTCATACTCTCAGTACTCGTATTCAAACTTGTCAGAGATTTCCCAGAGGTTGAGGAACAGCGCAAAGGTCGCCCTGAGATGGGTGAGTATGTTTCCATCTTGAAGGGTGGGGTCAGTTTCTTATTCAAGCATAGATTCGTAAGGAATATCGTAGTGGGTGGAATGCTAGCCACAAGTAGCATCATGGTTTGGGGCAATCTAATTCTGTTTCCAATGTATTTCCTCTACCTGATTACAGATGTGGCAGTTGCGAGCTTCAGAACAACCCTTTTCCTACCAAATGTGGTAGCTCAAGAGAGGTCTGGAGTGTGGAGTCGGAGGTTCGATCCCAAGAAGTGGATTCCACGATTTCGCTTCATGCAGACCTGTGGATTTGTTTTCTTCTGGGTGTTCGCACTGATAATGTGGATCCTTCCACCCGCACCCCCTAATGGGAATACTCTGATAATGTATTGGCCATTCACCACTGTTCAGATTTTGACTCTCCCATTGGAGAACCTCTTACCAATAGCCATTATCTTCATGACCTTTGTGGCAACGAGTTTCTTTGGTGGGTTCGCAGAGATTCTGACACAGAGGGTTTTACTAGATGTCATTCCGAACCGAATCAGGAACTCGATGTACTCACTATCTCCAACAATAGCCACCTTATTCGCAATTCCGCAGATAGCCATTTTCGGATGGATTGTGGCAATTCCTGGAATCGGATTTCCGCTAACACTGGCTCTTTGTGGTATTATATCACTGGTTGGAGTGATTCTCATCAGGAAGGGTTTCCAACATGAACCCCCCGAGATAGATGAAGAAACGTGGGCAAATGGTAACGGAACCACTGAACCTGATGAGATATCTGAAGAAGTCGTTGATGAAGAGTAATCATCAGTTGGCTGTTGACCAACACAGCCATTCCCCATTTCATTTGACAGCACAAAGTTAATACTCACTTTCGTTGATGGATTATTGGTGCATACAGTTGAGTGAAAGACCACAATTTCTGACCGTTTCTTATTCAGGTTCTGGTTTAGATACCATGAAACATGAGAGGAGGATGGTCCGCGAAAAAGATGTGAAATTCGACGGAGAAGATGGTTCGATGGAACTGACTGATGTCCGGATTGTCTGGTACAAAAAACCCAGCAGATGGGGAAGTGCCAAGAAGTTTGGAGCCCTTGCAGGTGCAGTCGCTGGAGCCGCCTTGCTTGAAGGAGCAGGACGGCAGATGGGTGGTGTCGGCCGCCACGTGACACGTTCGTTGGCAAGAGGAATCACATATGCTGCTGTTGGAACAGCGATTTCTTCATGGACTAGAGACTCCTACTACAACAAGGATGAGAATGGCAACACAGAGAGTATGGCGTTACCTGTCTTTGCAATCAGTCAGGTGACTCAAAGCGGCAACAAACTAATTGTTGAGCTGAAATCTGGTGGCGACATGCAATTCCACTTCAAACAGAAAAAAGTCATCCCTTCCATCATTGCCAATGTTTCGTCTGCTCAAAATGCAGGGAAGTGTCCCTATTGTGGTACAAACGCAGGAAATGTTCCCTCATGTCCTAATTGTGGTGGAGTCATCGAAGGTGGTACCGGTGGTGGTGCAGCGGCCAGTGGAGGCCGGGGTCAAGACGTGAAAATCCAGGTATCAGAGCATTCCGGTGGAGGAGGTTCTGATGCAGCAGGTTATTGTCATAACTGTGGCAAAGGATATCCTGCTGGAGCAAGATTCTGTGGTGGCTGCGGACAACCTACAAATTGAAAATCACAACACAGGCTTCCTCACTGGAAGCCTGAATTCTTCTTTTCGTTGATTATCGGAACAAATCATCTTTATGTTGTCGATTAATAGCTGAAGCTTTTTCCTCTCCCTCTGTATAATCATATCCTCTTACGATTACAACAGGAATGCTCTCATTAGCTTGCCCCATCAAGGGTTCAACTAGAGCTGTAATCTCATCAATCTGGCAAATTGTAGACCGCTTCAGAACTCGGCCGCGCAGATCTTTCTTGCCCCGATTATATTTGAATGCGTTAATGCCTGCACAACCAATTGCAACGTTGATAGACCCTTTCCTCCATGGTCTCCCCTGAGTATCTGATATAATGAGAGCTAATCTCAGACCTGTTGCTTTGGTCAAGTTATCCAAAATTGTGAGTGCTGATTGGTCCGGGTCAATCGGCAAGAGGACAAAATCGTCATTAGGTACGTTGGACTTATCGACACCACTGAAATTACACACAATCCCTGATTTCGTTTCTGTTATGAGGACTCCATCTTCTCTGACAATATCGATAGACTCTCTTAATGCGAGTTCAACATGAATTGGATCAAACCCATTCCTCTCCGCAATTTCTTTAGCATGAGCGGAAACAGTCACGCTAGATGGTTTCACCAACCGACCCTCCGATTTGGAAACAATCTTGGATGTAATTACTACGATGTTTCCATTTTCTAACTGGATGTTTTCCAGGATTAATTCAGCAAGATTGTCACCATCACGCACGATTGGAATGTTGGAAACTGCAATTGCCCGCACTGTTGTTGATCGCATAATGATACATCCACGGACTAGCTGAACCCACCGAAAAAGTTGTTCATTATAGAAAGACTTAGAACACGTGTTCAATAATCTACATCACCAGACATTTCATTTGTGCCATAAAACCTCAAAAGTGGTCTAGAGGGTACAAAATAACAGAAAGAGCTGTTTTGAAACGGTTAGTGACGGAAAAGAATAATACGCGCTAAGAATACAACCGTATAATATGCTCAGAAGGAACGGAGGAATTTGTCCTAACGCTCTTACTGTCGAATATGAGCCTCCAGAATATGCGCAACCTATGGAGTGATCAAGATTGAGTTCACCGAAAAAGAAGTCAAAAAAACCAGCCAAGCCAAAAGCAAGCCCTGCACCAATCCCAACAGAGACGGGTGATATCAAACAGGGTACAATTGCGAAGTTCATGCGAAAACGAACACAGTTGGTAGGTTTTGAAACTGGGTTGAACAAACACACTCAATATTCAATTGAGTTTCTTGACAATGCGATTGATGCACTTGAGAGTTGGTGGTGGAAGACCAAAAGGCGGCCTCGACTTCAGGATCATTTGGATCCGAAAGTTGTCGAAGATGTGCGGACCAAGCTAGAAGAGGGTCAGTTTGATACTATAGCTTTTAGCAAACAGCTAGAAAGAAACATTAGGGCAGGAAAAGAGGTTGACACTCTTACCAGACGTAAAGAAACGATTGAGGAAAGAATAACCGAGTTCAGGAAATTTCTAACTCCACTTCGTCCATTACTGACCAAACGAGAACCTTTGGTGGTCATTGAATTGAAAGAAATTCAGATGCCTGACCTAGTTCCCATCGATGACGAAGATGGATTCAAAGTCTATGAGTTCACATGTTTTGATACTGGGGTTGGAATGATTCCAAGCGATCTCGAAAAGTACGGTATCTATCTTGCATCAAGTAAATCTGAGAAGTTGAGACAGACTCGTGGAAGTCAGGGCTTTGGTGCTCCATCAGCTTTCAGCGATGCTCAGAATACAACTGGAAAGCCGATTTTCACTGTATCCAAACGATTTACATCCGATGAAGCAACTGTAACAAACTTTTACACAACTACTGCAAACACAAAGGATCATGTAGGTGGACCCATCGATTTGGACCTCCCATTCCATCATGGGACATTCATCAAGTTGTTTTATCTCAATATCCAATATCGACGAGGTTATGCAGATATCTACAACGAGATGGCATCTCTTCTAAACGCCCATGTGACTATCATCTTCATCGATCCATACGGTAAGGTTCACATATATCCGCGAAGAGTGAATGCTTTCCCTGAAGAACCAAAGTATGCACAACCCCATCCTGCGAGTATAAGAATTGGAGAGTTTCAAGATCTACTGCGAGAAACTCGAGAATCTGATTTAAGAGGATTCCTAACAAAAGCTTTCTGTCGACTTAGTTCAAACAGGGCAAAGAAGATTGTTTCCAATGCCAGTAAGAATCTTAGAAGACGTCATCTAGATGACCTGAAGATGACTACTCCAACAGATACACTCTCGAAGACCGAAGTCGAGTTATTGTATCGTTCGTTTTCCAGCGAAGATTATATTGCTCCGCCCACGGACACTGTGGTTCCCGTTGGTGAAGAAGTGTTTGAGCAGACAATAAAATTAGCTTACAACCCCGACTTTACCACAGCTGTGACTCGAAAACCTACATCAGGAAAGGGTCTCTCTTTTGCTGTTGAAGTCTGTATTGCATATGGAGGGGAAATAAAACCTGCAACTTCTGCCCCAATGGTCCTTTGGCGTTTTGTGAATAGAGTCCCTAAACTTCGCGATAATAGTGACTGTGCTACGTGGAAAGCTACAGCTTCTGTAAACTGGAAGAACTACAAGGTTGGGTCATTCGACAACGGAATTCCTCGTGGTCCACTTATGGTCTTCATTCATGTTGCAGGAGCCTATGTCCACGTCATGTTCAAAGGTCAGAGCAAACAGGCTCTTGCAGAAGATGAAGTGCTAATTAGAGAGATCAAACTGGCACTTGAGGATGCAGGAAGGGGATTTAAACGATTCATCACTCGACGTGAAACTGCACAGAGAAAAGCTAAGCGTGCTGGAATATTAGCAATGTATGCTGATCAGTTTGCACAGAGTCTTGTGACCATTGTAAATGATGGAAAGAAGAAACCTGTTTTTGATGTAGAAACAATTGCAAGTCGATTAAGGGATTCAATCACTGGATTTGAAACACAAGCTGATCAAGATGAAACAGAAACTGATGGGATAGGAACAGACCTTGTCGCTGATATTCCACTTGATGATGAGATTGTTGCTGAGGGAGGCGAGTCTGATTGAGCCGCAAGAAACCAAAGAAGAAACCACAGACAGTTCAAACAACCCTTAGCGAAGTACATGATAAGACCAAACCAAAGAAGGGTGGAAGAAAGTCTGCTAAGAAAGATACAAGTAAAAAGAAACCTGCTAGCATACCAAAGAAAACGACTACAAAGAAAAAGACACGTGCAAAGAAGAAAGCACCACCTAAAAAGAAGCCTGTGGCAAAGAAAAAAGGCCGAGAGAAGAAGAAACCTGTTAGGAAGAAGACCACGAAGAAGAAAGAAGTCCCTCTCCCTGAGAGTGCATTTAGTTTGAAGGATCTTCCAGGTGTCGGACCAAAACTAGCAGCCAAACTCATTAAAGCTAAATACGAATCGGTGGAAAAGATATCCCGTGCTAGGTCGACATCTCTTGCAAAGAAGGTGGATGGACTTAGTAAAGGCGGATCAAAGAAACTCGTCAAAGCTGCGAAGGATTTAGTTAAGAAAAGCAAAACTCCCGTTGAGCCTTCTGAACCCTCTACAGAAGTGGCAACTGATGAAGCATTTGCACTCCCGCAAATTTCATTGACTGATGTACCTGGTCTCGGTTCAAAGCTCGCTCGTTCCATGGATCGAGCAGGGTATGATTCTGTGGCAAGGTTAGCAAGAGCATCTCCTAGAAATGTATCTCAGAAAGTTGATGGTCTTAGTTCAGTTAAAGCTGCGAAGATTGTCACCGCTGCAAAAGAACTGGTACGAACACAAGAAATGGCACGTCTGACGAGAGAGATAGAAGTTGTAAAACCAGAACAAAAAGATAAAACACCCCCTAAGAAGGAAGAATCCGTGGCGAAGAAAGAAACGCCAACGAAACCTGTGGCAAAGAAAGCAGCACCAAAGAAAGCTCGAGCCAAAAAGAAACCAGTTAAGAAACTCAAAGAACCTTCCAAGAGGAAGAAAATAAAAGCAATTCGAAAAGAATCTGGATTACCAGTTCCTCAAGCAGTGCAGGACCTTGCAGTTGGATTGAAAAAGAGATGGGTTGCTGCTGAGAAGAAGGCAAAGGCTCCCAAGACTAGTAAAGATGCTGAACATCTGATTGAGACAGTTGAGGTTGTGAGCTTATCAGCTGATGACACATCTGAGAGGATTATGGATACTGCCCTAGATATACTCAATGATACGCTGACCAGTGGAAGACCCGCTTTTGAAATCCCTAGTAGGTCTAGTGACAATATTGTATGGGATGAAATTCGTGACCTATTGCTTCTTGGGATGAAGACTATTTCTCGACCTTATCACTCACTAGCATCTGTTGTTGACGCAACAAGAACTGCAAGAGTTATGGAGATTGTTTTCAAACTCCTCAAGTCTAACTTACATGCAACGAAACGAGAGGTCTACTATAGTGATGTCAATCTCTTCAGAGAACAAAAATACAGCGACAAGATTATCGAAGATGTTGCCTCAATGATTAGAACTACACGAGATAGTATTCATGTTGTTGCATCTGCACGGGGCTCAGCTATGGGTCGAGTCACGATCCGAGACGGTGGAGACATCATCGATCTTATGAAAATGGGAACTGGCGGCTGGGCTGTAACACCTTTCTTAGATCAACTTGAGATTGTTGAGAGTGATGCTGAGTTTATCATTCTCTCAGAGAAGGATGCTGCAGTGATGCGGTTAGCTGAAGCCAAGTATTGGAATCGCCAGCCCTGTATCGTGCTCACTGGAAAAGGTTCAGGTGACATAGCTACAAGAGCATTTCTCAAAATGCTTGTCAAAGAGCTTGAAATTCCTGCCTTTGCACTTGTGGACTCTGATCCGTATGGGCATTATATCTACTCCGTATTCCTCAGAGGAAGCAAACGACTTAGCTACGAATCCCCATTCATTGCAACTCCTGACCTCAAACTCTTGGGTGTCTTGAGCAGAGATTTGGATGAATACAAGATTCCAAAATCAGTCAGAATTCCAATGCAGCCTACTGACATCAAACGAGTCAAGGATATGCTGAAAGAACCCTTTGTCAGGAAGAACAAACCATGGGTTGAAGACTTGGAACTAATGCTCAAGCTAAAGGAGAAGGCTGAGATACAAGCTTTTGCTAGTCATAGTTTTGAATACTTGACTGATGAATATCTCCCACGGAAGCTCGATTCTGGCGATTGGATTTAGAACATGTGAACTTCTGTACTACAAATGAGCTCTTATAACTAAAAGTTATGAGCTAGAATAACTATAGAGAATTCTATGAGGTTTACAAATGATAGTTTCGAAAGTAGGTTCCGAAGTCATTGATAGCCACGCTCATTTCTTCACATTCGATACAATCAAGCGATGGCTAAAGAGTGGAGCTTCTCTTGAAAGAATGCAGAGCCGGGTTTCGTTTCAGACTGATATGCCCGAACTAACTATTCCCGATGAGAGCTGGGATTCTGGTCAGATGTGGGCTGACGAACTCGACAAGTATGGAATCACTGCATTGGGTATGATGATTGGAGAAGAAGTCTGGGATGAATTCAACGAAACAAGGAAACGTTTTCCAGGACGATTCATGGGGTATGCGAACATCAATCCTGCTGAAGAAAAAGCAGTCGATATGGTGAAGAGAGCTGGAAAAGATGGATTTCAGGGAATAAAGCTTTACCCTAGCTCTTGGGACTTTCACGCATATGACGAACGTGTCTACCCAATCTATGAAGAAGCTCTCAAACAGAAGTTGCTGGTAATTCTTCATTTTGGAATAACAATCGGAACTCAGGCAAATCTACGTTACGGAAATCCTCTTGATATCCAGAAACCTGCTCTCGATTTTCCAGACTTGAATTTCATGATTGCACATTTTGGTGCTGGATTTTTCAGAGAAGTGTTAATGCTCATGTATCAAACACACAATGTCGTGATGGATACCAGTGGCAGCAATAGTTGGATGAATTACCAAGATGTAGACCTTACCATCACCAAGATATTCGAACGGGCATTAAAAGCAGGAGCATCTTGCAGAGTTGTATTTGGAACTGATTCTTCATTTTTCCCCCGTGGATTCAGATTCAACATTCTAGAAGAACAGTACAACGCAGTAAAATCACTATTACCTCAATTCAATTATTCTCAAGAAGATGTTGATTTGATTTTTCGTGATAACATTCTTAGACTTACAGGTTTCAACCCAAGGAAGGTTCTGTGAATTCAAGCTTTCCGAATCTTTTTGTCGAGGCCCTTAAGTCTCTTCTTCTCTTCACCCTCTCTGAATTTGGCTGCAGCCTCTTGATATTTGCCTAAAGCATCTCTGGAGCGACCCTCTTTTGAGTAACGGTCTCCCTCAGCCTCAAGGTATCTGCCCCACTCAACGTACGATTCGCGAACCTTCTCATTACAACGAGCTCTCTTCTTAGCATCTGTGCTAAACATATACAATTCTCTAGCCTTTCTGAACTGAACAACTGCCCACTCGTACTCATGGACCTTCAAGTGGTTATCGCCTTGATCAAAGTGAAATTTTGCCATTGAGTCGTAACCGAGATTAACACGTTTACTGCTCTCTTGAACACCTTTGTCGTTCTGAGCTTTTTCAAAGAGCATTTTTGCAGTTTCAAACGATTCAATGGCCTTCTCATGTTCATTCTCGTTAAGTCGCATCATACCCTGTTCGAGTCTAGCTCTACCCATTGAATCAAAAACGTAAGTTGGGTACTCGAAATCATCTGAAGACAAAGATGTTCCACAATTTGGACATGCTGGAGTTCCAAGCTCACTAAGTTGTGTAGGTCCAATCTTTGAAGGTTTTCCAACAACAACATCAATGAACGATGTAGAGGTGGCTCCTCGTCCCTCAGGGAACAGGTGGGCAACAGCGTTTCTGGTTTCCTCGTCGCGACCATCAGGAAAGAGATGGTCAATTGCTTCTTCAGGAGTGATTGCTATCTCTTCTGCAAAGACTCTAGGTGGTTCAATCTCTTTGAAGGGCATTCCTTCCTTAATCTCATCATCATCCCAAGTAAGATCAGTACTTCGACCACCCGAACTCTCAATCTCATCAGGATTCTCTTCCAATAGAGACAAATCTTCTCCTACAGCTGATTCTTCAACCACAGGTAGGGAGCTGTCGTCCCAATTGAGTTCCCCTTCTATGGGTGCAGGGGTGGGTGTTTCATCCCCGCTGGAATCTT
>VAPB010059135.1_pt1 | contig 25410 bp, 25 predicted proteins | sample 3395101 | NCBI WGS metagenome assembly VAPB01 (sample SAMN08290433, study PRJNA428436) | hydrothermal vent metagenome | isolation source: Deep-sea hydrothermal vent chimney | place: Indian Ocean: Southwest Indian Ridge | reverse complement strand
GCTTATGTATATTGCTGCTGTTTTGGAAAATGCCGGTCATACTGTACAGATTTATGATGCAGACCCGCAGTATCACGACAGTATTATCAGCGAGATAAAAGATTTCAGACCTGACCTGGTCGGTTTGAGTTTTCTTACTGTAGGCTATCAGAGAGCCTTCAATTTTGCAGAGCAGCTTAAAAAAGAACTGCCGGACGTAAAATACTGTTCAGGCGGGGTCCACACAACTGTTAAACCCCTGGATACAATAAAGGAGTTTGATCTGGACTTTATTGTGGTCGGAGAAGGTGAAGACACTATAATTGAAGTATGTAAAAAACTGGAGAACAAGGAATCACTTGCAGGCGTTAAAGGCGTAATATACCGTAATAACGGAGAGTTTATAGACAACGGCAGACGGGATCTGATAAAAGACCTGGATACAATTCCTTTCCCTGCCCGTCATTTAATTGATATGAAGCCGTACCTTAAACCGCCCGGAATTATAAGAGGGCATGCCGACAAAAATCAGACCACCATTGTAACCAGCAGAGGCTGCCCTTTTAAATGCATCTACTGCGGCAGTCACAACATTTTTGGCAGAAAGACCCGCAGGCGATCCGTAAAAAATGTTGTTGATGAAATAGAGCATCTAAACAGAACTTACGGAATAACAGGCATATATTACTGCGACGATACATTTACATTAAGTCCAAAATGGGTTAGAGCATACTGTGAAGAATTAAAAAGAAGAGATCTGGGCATAAAGTGGGCCGGGCAGTCAAGAGTTGACCAGACAGATGAAGATCTGATGAGACTCATGAAAGACGCAGGACTCGTTCAGCTCGACTTCGGCGTTGAAAGCGGCTCAGAGAAAATTCTCAGGATCCTGGGCAAAGGCGGTCATGGGGACAGGACAGATCAGATCAAGCATTCATTTGATCTGTGCAGGAAACTGGATATCAGGACTCTGGCAACCTTTATAATCGGTAATCCTGATGAAACCAAAGAGGACATAGAACAGAGCTTCAATGTAGCCAAAGAGATCAAGGCCGACTATACCGCTTTTTATTTTCTTACCCCTTATCCGGGAACAGATATATATGATATGGCAATTAAAAACGGATGGCTTGACCCCAACCTGCCTTTTTCAGAGTTATGGGCGCACAGACAGCCTGAACTGCCTTTGATGTCAATAACTTTTGGGAAAAAAGAACTGCGGGATATTCGCAGGAAACTTCAGAACCATTTCTTTCCCCGGAATTACCTTAGGAGTTCAGGGAATATAAGCTTTTATTCCATTTTGCTTTCCATCCTGTTCAGACATCCAAAAGTATTTATATATGCTTTCGTTAAATTAATAAGGACACGCAGGATAGATTATGTTGTCGAAATTCTTAACGCTGAGTACTGGCGTATGAAAAAGTATGAGGGAGCGTAAAGAAAATAATTTAAACTTTATTTTCTTTACGCGTTAAATATCCTTTGTGTGATTCCATCCCACGCCCAGGACTGGGTTTACGTCCTGTCCCGTTGTCTAAGTCATTATGACTTTACGGGAACCCCAGACCCCTGCCTACCGGCAGGCAAGCGCGGTTCTTTTTTGGTGGCTAAAAAATGCAAGACCTGCTGACTTTCATTTTATGAAACAAAGCAGGTCAATCCAATAAATATTTTCACCCCGCTCTTTTGAAAAACTTGTGTACAATGTTTTATAAAGAACCAAAAAAATCCACCCTGCGATTATTTTCATACGGTCTGTTTCGCATCTGTTCGGTAAACTCTATAAACTCGTCGAATCGACTCAGGGTGAGCAGTTCAATCGAGTCGCTTACTTACTTCAACTATTCAGGGGCATGACCATGAAAGAGTCTTTAGAAGTAATCATTATAGAGAATTCCGCAAACTGTAATCTAAGGTGCGAAGCGTGTCCCACCGTGTATGCAAAAAACTATCCGAGAAATTTCATGAGCTTGGATACTCTTAAAAGTATATGCGACAACATAACCCCTGATATCTTCCCCAAGTGTGGCTTGTTGGGATGGGGTGAGCCTTTTTATGATCCCGGTTATTTTGAGAAACTGCGTTATCTCAAAGAACTTGGTTATTTTGTCGGCAGTACGTCTAATCTCAGTCTGCTCGATAAGAAAATGATGACAAATATTCTTGATAGCGGTTTGGATTATCTGAATATTTCAGTGGATGCCATGCATTTTGATGCGTCAGGCACACCCCTGAGTAAAATGATTAAGAGCATTAATATGTTGTTTAACCTTCATAGTATGAGAAGAAGCCCTTTAAACGTAGGTGTGGTAATAGTCGTGTTTAAGACGTCTAGATATCTAATATCCAATATCGTGCAAGCATTAGAAGATTACCCTTTTGTCAGTATTGATTTCGTCCCGCTTTTTATGATCCCTTCTCAGCATCTTTATAATGAATTAATGACGAGAAATGATTTTGAAGTCTTGAAGGGTAGACTTGCCAAAGAATTCAGAACTCTTCCCTTATCCTTTGACTTTACACTTAATGAAGACAAAATAGCGGAAAACTGCCGCTCTAATATTTTTAAGACTATATATGTCAATTACAGAGGTTATGTCAGCCCGTGCAGCATGATGGCTATGGAATTTCCTAATATCACGTTCTCAGGTGAACTGGGATACACTCGGTTGCTTAATTTCGGACGGCTCGACCAGCAGAGATTTGAAGATATTTGGGAATCTGAAAACTTCGTTTCTTTTCGAAACAAGTTCAAGGCAAATAAGCTGCCTCAACAATGCATGGACTGCAATTGCTGGAGACCGTTACCATGATGAATAAAGAGGAAATCAGAAGGATATTAAAAACATTGCCGCCAGGATTCATCGGTTCTAATCTGTATGGTGAAGAGGAAAGGGATGCTGCTTGCAGAGTAATCTTAAGAAAATCACCTTCTCGTTATCAGGGACCTAACTGTCTGTATGAAACTGATAAGTTTGAAAATGAAGTTTGCGAGTTCAACAATATCAAATATGCGCTGGCTTTGAATAGCGGTACCGGCGGGCTTATGTGTGCTCTTCACGCACTTGATGTCGGACCGGGAGATGAGGTTATCATTCCGGGACTTCTTTGGGTTGCTGTGATTAATGCCATTATACTGAGAGGAGCAATACCTGTTTTATGCGAAATCGATAATTCCTTGAATATAGACCCGACTTGCTTAAGCAATGTGATTTCTTCCTGCACAAGGGCGGTTATCGCAATACATATGCTTGGTGTGCCTGCTAAAATCGAAGAAATCAAAAGAATATGTGAAGAGAAAGGTGTAAATCTCATAGAGGATTATTCTCAGGCTCACGGCGCTTCCGTTAATGGGAAGAAAGTCGGCACTTTCGGAGATATCGGGGTTACGAGTCTTCAGATTAATAAAATGATTTCATCAGGAGAGGGTGGGCTACTCATAACTGACGATGAGGGATTCTATCTGAAAGCGCAAGCCAGGCATGACACTGGTTATGTGCGTGAAAGAGGCGTTCCATCAAGGACTGATAAATATCTGACATTTGGCGAGGGAAGACGTTTAAATGAAATTTCTTCCGCTATAATGAGAGAGCAATTTAAGAAACTTCCAAAAATCGTCAAAGAATTGTGCACTCTAAAGGAGAAGATAAAAAGGGATGTTAGGAAATACCCTTTTTTTGACTTTAGAGAGATCGTCGATGAAAAAGGTGATACAGGCTCAACGCTTGTCATAATTTTCAAGAATAGAGAACTATTAAAGAGGTTCTTAAATGTGAAATCAACCTTTCTTTTTGACGAAGGGCTATTTGCTTGGCCGTTGGAGAAGACGGGATACCATGTTTACTATAACTGTGATAATTTGGTAAATAAGATTCCCGCTCTTCCTGATGGTTTTCCCTGGAATCACCCTCTGAACAAAGGAAATAAAACAGAGTATACCAAGGGCACATTGCCTCAGACCGATGATATACTTGAAAGATCGATCGGTACGATATTAACTGGAGGGCTTACTGCGGTTCAGGCAGAAGCCATCTCAGCAGGGTTACAATTCATATTTGACAAGATGATAAGTGACTGATGATGGAAATACGGGAATATAGCGAAAGAGATGGAAAAGGAAGCTAGGGACAATGAGGCCAAACTTAATAATTTTGTTAAAAAATACAAAGAGATGGGGACTATAATGGCTAACAGCTGGTAAACATAAAATTATGGATTTAACCTCGATAATTTTCAAAAACCTTCCCCTAAAGGTATCCCATTTCACTTAAAATCAAAACCTCTATTTCTTCCTCCTATGCTTGTGATATACTGGATAACATAGTAGATTACTATCTGGTAATCAACAAATTTAATTTGCCAAATAACCCATGTTATACAAAGTTCGTATTAATTGTTAGGCATAAAGGAGATAACAAATGGATGAATTAGAGATAGCAACATGGACATTGACCTTTCTTACTGGAGTTTTGGCTCTTTCAACTATTGCATATACGATTGTTACTTACATGAACTATAAAGGATCAAAAAAACATATAGAGGCTCTACAGAATATGACAAACGCTATTCTTGAGGCCCCTAAAATTGCAGAATCTATGAAAACACATCGAGAGCTTACTAAAAAGCTGAATGATGAAAAGTCCAAACAACTTACACCTCAACAAAAAGCTTTGAAAGGAAGATAAATGATGATTATAAAAAAAGGCATATATTTGTTTTTAGTGCTTTTATTTATTGGATGCACTCATTATTCAACAACAAAAAGACCGCAAAGCGAAAACATTATTAATGCGCCAATCGATACCGTTTGGGAAAAGACACTCCAGGTTTTACCTACAGAAGATATAACAATAAAAATAGCTGACAAAAACTCTTATTCAATTTCAGGAAGAAAGGGCATGACTATTTGGAGTATTGCTGATGATGTCACAATACAACTCCTTCCTAAAGGAGAGAATCAAACTATCGTAACCTTTCATTCAGAAACAAAGAATTTGTTGATTGGTTGGGGCCATGAAGAGAGGCTAGTATCAAGTATATTCAATAAAATAAAAAGTGCATCTGAGCAATAATTGCCTAATAACAGCGTAAATGCGAAACCGCAGAAATTGCAACGTTTCTTTCACGGGCTTTTCTTGGGATGACATAGCAGAGAAACAGAAGATATCTGATAATAAAAGGGCTGGATATTATTTCCTGCCCTTTTTTATGCATATTTCTATCAGTAATCCTTAAAAATTTTATTTCTTTAAAATGATTGATAAGTATGTGTACTCAATAACCTAAACAGATCCTGTTTTTTTTAGAGATTTTTGATCTATCTTTTCTTTATACCCCATGCGAAAGTTTCAGGTAAGAGAAGGAAGCCGGAGGGTAAAAAATTAATTCGTGTCTGAGTCTCGATTTATCCGTTCTCCGTAGCACTGCGAAGGATGAATCGGGAGGAGTTTGAATTAATTTACCGGAGGCCGACTGAACGAGCCGCCCGGAAATTTTCGAGGGAAAGTTTCTTTGGTTACTTTCTTTTCGACAAAAGAAAGTAACCCGGGGTGTGGGGCGGAGCGCCCACAAAAGCGGGGTTTGGGGTGCAACCCCATAAATTTAATTTAAAAACCTACATTCCTCTGAATGGAACCGGCGTAAACGTTAATATAAAAATAATCAGGCAGACAAATCCCACCAGTTTTCTTTTTCTGTCCAGCGGTATGTGCGGATAAACAACAGGGGGATGCCTGTAACCTATTATAATCAACAAGATTGCCCAGATCATCCATCCGGGCCAGTACACCATACCAAGAAGTATCATGACTGGGATTACGCCTTTCGCAATCAATCCTTGTTTCTCTCCAAAAAGCGCATATGTAATGTGCCCTCCATCGAGCTGTCCGACAGGCAGCAGGTTAAGAGAAGTGACCAGAAATCCAACCCACCCTGCAAAAGCCATGGGGTGAAGGACTATTGTATATTTGTCCGGATCGATATTTAAGACTATTTTCGCCAGGAAAGCAAAGAGAAGGGATTCTCCAAGAGAAAGCATTTCCTGTTGCCTGTGAATTTCATCCAGGGGTATGACATTTGAATTGTCAAGGCCGACTATAATAGCAATCACCGCTACAACAAACCCTCCTATTGGCCCTGAAGCTCCTATGTCAAGCAGCGCACGCCTGTCAAATATCGGTGGTTTCATTTTTATAATGGCTCCAAATGTGCCAATAAAAGTAGGTGCAGGTATGAAATATGGCGGTGTTGCAGAAACATTATGTCTGCGCGACATAAAGTAATGAGATAACTCGTGCACGAGAAGGATGGACAGCAGAGTTAAGGAAAAAGGCAGTCCCATGAATATCTTTTCAGGAGTTTCCCATGGTACCACACCTTCAAGCAAGGCACCCGCAAGCAATGTTGTAATAAAAGTAAGAATAAATAACACCACATGAAGCGGTGTTAGTTTATGAGTCATCTTTTGCTCCTCTTCTATATCTGAGTATCAAACTGTATACAATAAAATAACTGGCTACACTTGAAATAATGCCGACAACTATAGAGCCCACTACAAAAGGCAGTAAAAGATGTGTTAACTCACTTAACATCTGCATTATTTTCAGATTTTTCCAGTCTACATCAGGCAGCACCTGGTTAAGGCCTGTCAGTTTGACCCCAACCCATAAACAGAAGGAGTAAATTGGGACAATAGTCCATGGATTGGTAATATAAACACCGACAATTGCGACCAATCTGTTTAACCCAAAAAGCCATGCTATAAAAAAAGCACCAATAGTGTGAAGGCCCAATAACGGAGATATTCCCATAAACACTCCAACAGAAAATGCTATGGCAATGCGATGGGGAGTGTCATTTATGTGGAATATTCCTCTTATCCTATCTCTATAAGACATAATCCTAATACAAATCCTAAATCATAATATCTAAATTCTAAATTTGAGGATTTAATTTTTGCAGTTTACCATTTGTTTAGAATTTCGAATTTAGTGCTTAGAGTTTGCCTCTATTTGAAATGTTCATACCCTTCTGCTTTAAAGGGAGTTTTTCTGCCTTTCACATCAACAATAAATCGTCCTTTACCGGTTATCTCCCCGATCTTAAAAGCTTTTGTCCTGATATTTGACGGAGCTGTAAAGAGCAAAGCATAATCCTCCCCGCCTTTTAAGGCAAAACTATAAGGATCTTTTCCCAAATTTCCGGCTGCTTTGGCCATCGCGCCGGATAAGGGCAGTCTTTTCTTATAGATCACAGCCCCTACCCCGCTTTCTTCGCATATGTGGCTCAAATCCATAAGAAGACCATCACTTATATCTATCATTGATGTAACACCGGCCGTATTTTTTAGAGGTCTGGGTTCAGGCATCAAGTGTCTCCTTAAAAGTTTATAAATATCTTTAGATACAAACCTTTTATTGTTAATTTTAAAACTCTTTTTATTTGTTTTACCCCTTGATCGTAAGTTATTAAGCAATTTATTTTTTTGTATTTCCTCCAGCATTTTTTTCCCCATTTTCTTTAAAATCTCCAGTCCAACAGCAGAATCACCTAAAGTGTTTGTTACAAAAATTGCATCTCCGATTTTTGCTCCCGAGCGGGTTATGACCTTCTTTGTATTTCCTATTAGCGTACCGTTTAGAACAAGCCCGTGTTTTGATGAACATGTGTCTCCGCCAATCACAGTTATTCCATATTTTCCGGAGAGCCTCATCAGTCCTGAGTACATCTCCTTAATATCCCGGATATTATAATTACCGGGTATGCCGAAGCTCAAAAGAAAATACCTGGGGGTTCCTCCCATTGCAAATATATCACTGATATTGACAGAAAGTATCTTGTGTCCCAAATGGTAAAAACCTGTTAAAGGCATTGCAAAATGCACCCCGTCTATCATCATGTCGGAAGTGACAAGCATTTTGCCTGAAGACACATTGATTACAGCGGTATCGTCACCAATACCCACAATAACTTCAGGTGAAACATGACTGCAGATCGAGCGCAAATTCCTTATAAGATCAAGTTCGCCAATTTCTGAAATTCGTGCTGTTTTTTTGGAAGCTTTCTTTTTAATCACTGGTAAATTTAAGGGGAATTAAGATCCGGATGTCTGCTTCAGTTTATAGAAAGTTTAGAGCCTTGATCTGTCACCCGGATTCAGATGAGGGTTTGTTGTAATATACGCACTTTTTTACCTGTAGCGTTCTTTACATGGTCTTATGACTCTTGGTAGCCCTTTTAGGATACTTTTTAAAGGCATTTTTTAATACATCATCCATTGTGTCGACAGATATAAATTCCATATCTTTCTTAATATACTTTGGTATATCCTCAAGGTCCTTATTATTCCTTTTAGGTATAATTATCGTGTTAATTCCCATCCTTTTTGCTGCAAGAGTTTTTTCCTTCAGCCCTCCAATAGGAAGCACTCTCCCCCGCAGAGTTACTTCACCGGTCATAGCAGAGGATTTTTTAACGGGTTTGCCTGTAAAAGCAGACGCAATAGAAGTAGCCATGGTTATGCCTGCAGAAGGCCCGTCCTTTGGAATGGCCCCGGCAGGAACATGAATATGAATGTCATTTTTTGCAAAGATATCGGAGTTTATTCCAAGATTTTTTGCCTTTGAACGTACATAGGTCAAAGCAGCATGTGCAGACTCCTTCATTACGTCTCCAAGCTGTCCGGTAAGTGTAATATTGCCTTTTCCTTTCATCGTAGTAGCTTCTATATAAATAATATCTCCGCCGGTTTCAGTCCATGCAAGTCCGGTTGCAACACCTACTTCATCCTTTTCCATTTCCTCCTCAGGAAGGAATTTAGGCACTCCAAGATACTTGGAAAGAACGCCCAGCGAGATCCGATAGGTTTTATCTTTGCCTTCAGCTATCTTCCTGGCAACCTTCCGGCACAGGTTAGCAATCTCACGCTCTAGGTTTCTAACTCCGGCTTCTCTTGTATAATGAGTTATTACCTGCAGCAAAGCGCTATCATTAATTTTTATGTTTTTACCGGTAATACCGTGTTCATCAAGCTGTTTGGGAATAAGAAAGTTTTTAGCTATGCCAAGTTTTTCTTCAGCTGTATAACCTGAAAGGTGTATAAGTTCCATTCTATCCCTTAAAGGTGATGGAATAGGGTCTATCAGATTTGCAGTTGTTATGAACATCACGTTGCTTAAATCAAAAGGGACTCCAAGATAATGGTCTGCAAAAGCAAAGTTCTGTTCAGGATCCAGGACCTCCAGAAGGGCAGAAGCCGGATCACCTCTGAAATCCATACCAATTTTATCAACTTCGTCCAGCATAAACACAGGATTGGTAGTACCGGAGGTTTTAATGCCCTGGATGATCCTGCCTGGCATGGCGCCTACATATGTCCTCCTGTGTCCCCGAATCTCTGCTTCGTCTCTCATACCGCCAAGAGACATTCTGAAAAATTCTCTTCCTATTGCCCTTGCTATGGACTTCCCGAGAGAAGTCTTGCCAACTCCGGGCGGGCCGACAAAGCACAGTATCGGACCCTTCATCTTTGCTTTCAGTTTTCTGACTCCCAGATATTCAAGTATCCTCTCTTTTACACGTTCAAGGTCGTAGTGGTCTTCATCAAGAACTTTTTTTGCAGCTTTCAAGTCAAGTTTATCTTTTGTGCTTTTAGACCATGGCATTTCTACAAGCCAGTCAACATAGGTCCTTATGGTACCTGCCTCGGCGCTGTCAGGATGCATCTTTTCAAGACGCTTTAACTGTTTTAAGGTTTCTTTTTCAACTTTTTCCGGCATTTTTGATTCTTTGACCTTATCCCTATATTCTCGTATCTCCTCAGCCCGTTCATCTATTTCTCCGAGCTCTTTCTGAATTGCTTTCAGTTGCTCTCTTAAAAAGTATTCCCTCTGACTCTTGTCTATTTCACCTTTAGCGTCTGACTGAATCTTCTGTTGAACAAGAAGCAGTTCAACCTCTCTGTTAAGGATTTCGCTTATTTTCTGGAGTCTAAATACAGGATTTGTTATTTCAAGTATTTCCTGTGCCTGTTCATCTTTTAAACCAAGACTCGACGCTACCAGATCGGCCAGTTTCCCTGGATCCTCAACATTTTCAATAAGTACCATTATATCGGGCATAAGAGACTTGCCAAGCGCTACAGACTTATCCATCTGCTCTTTGACACTGCGCATCAGTGCCTCAACTTCAATTGTTACATCTGAAGCTTTCTCATCAACGATCTTTTCTATATCCCCAATATAAAAAGGGGCTGTCTGGGTATACTTTATAACTCTGGCCTTTGTAATGCCCTGAACCAGAACCTTAAGTCTTCCATCAGGGATCTTCAGTACCCTTAGTATTGTTCCAACTGTACCGACTTTATAGAGATCTTCAGCTGAAGGCATTTCAATATTTACATCCCTTTGAGTTACCAGCAGGATCATCTTGTTTGTAGAAACAGCCTGGTCAATAGCCTTAATAGATACATCTCTCCCTACAAAAAGGGGAAGTATCATATAAGGGAAAATCACAATGTCTCTGACTGGCAGTATCGGCAGTGAAGTCGGGATCTCTATGTCGCGTTCTTCCTTGGTGTCTAAATTAGCCATTGCTTCTCCTTTTTTTACTTTTATTATTTAAGTTTAATGATAACATGTATTTTTTAAATTTTTCCTTAATACCTGGATGTTTTAATGCAAGTTCTACCGTAGCCTTAAGATATCCTAATTTGTCCCCGGCATCATATCGCTTTCCTTCAAAGAGATAACCATAAACAGGTTTTTCCTTCAATAGAGCTCTCAAAGCATCTGTCAATTGCATTTCGCCACCCTTGCCCTTGGGAGTGGTTTTTATAAAATGAAAAATATCAGGAGTAAGTATATATCTTCCAATAATTGCAATATTGGAAGGGGCCTCAGAAGGTTTTGGCTTTTCGATCATATTACTTATTTTAAAAAGATTTTTTTCGATTTCTTTACCTGCAATAATTCCATATCGGCTCACTTCTTTTTTAGGAACCTTTTGAAGGGCAAGTATTGTTGCCTGACGCTCATCATAGTGCTGCATCATTTTACCGAGAAGATTTTCATCAGGATCAATGATATCATCACTTAAAATTACTGCAAAAGGCTCATCTTTTACAATAAGTTTTGAACACAGAATCGCATGTCCAAGACCAAGTGGATGCCCCTGCCTGGTATATGCTATGTGCAGGTGGTTCAAATCCTGAATTTTCTGAAGAAGAACCTTTTTACCCTCACGTTTCAGGTTTTCCTCAAGTTCCAACGCATAGTCAAAGTGATCTTCAATAGCCCTCTTATTCTTACCTGTAATTATTATTAGTTCCCTTATATTGTGCTTCTCTGCCTCCTCTACTGCATACTGTATCATAGGTTTATCAACGATCGGCAGCATTTCTTTGGGGGATACTTTAGTTGCCGGCAAAAACCTTGTTCCAAGCCCAGCTGCTGGAAAAACTGCTTTTCTAACTTTTTTTCTTATCATAAATGCTATAACCTGATTAATCTAAAGATAAATATCCCTGACAATACAATATTTTGAAGACATTATGCTGCATTAAATGCCTGACAGGTAATAAAAGCAATAAAAAGATTAAACCTTAAGCTATACGATGACTTATATTTTAACACGATATAGAAGTTATTAAAAGGGGCTTATCAATAAAGCCTGTTATTTCTGCATACTCCGGGCCTGTTCATGTATGGGATTTCAGGTTGACAATCTTTTAGGTCTCTAAGGATAATAAGCTAATATAAAATCCCATAGGGTCATTATTTCTTAAGAGGTGAATCTATTGAATGCTGATTTTGATAATTGTCCACATTGTGGTCAGAAGATTTTAAAAGGCGCCATGAAATGCGTAGGCTGTGGAAAGATACTTAAAACTCCTGAAGAACAAAAAGCTTCAATCGATAGATTTATGGAATCAAAAAAGAAATTTAATACTGCCGGTCTTATTAAATTTATTATTTTTCTGCTTGCTATCGGTGTTTTTTACTATTTCTTTTCAGACCGGATTAATATTTTTATTAAAAATCTGTTAAACAAACTATGAGTGACAATACAGAAACGCAACCTTTTTTGAAGATATCTTTAGACAGCTCATTTTCAGTTTTGTTTAAAAACCCCGCCCGTTTTCTTTTGGTTATTTTGCTTTTGACAGCATGGGCAGAGATCATTGTAATGATCATTATCTCATTTTTGCCGCCAATGACTATTATGGCAGAAGCTTTAATTGATGCATTATTGCTCTCAGTTATAATACTGCCTACAAGTTATTTCCTTATATTCAGGCCTTTAAAATTACACATGGGCAAAAATGAGAAAATGAGGACAGAGCTCAGGGAGTACCGTTTTAATTTTAATCAGCTTATAAAAGAACGCACATCAGAAATTATAGATGCAAATGAACATCTTCAGGAAGAATTAAAGAAGCTGGAATCTGAACTTATAAAATATAAAAAGTCGCTTGATTAAGTGAATCCTCCCCGTGATAAATCACGGGGCTTTCTACCCACTTCGCCGAATCGAGGCGAGTGGGGAGGCGAAACTTCGCCGAAGCCAGATAAGCCCGCCTTCGTCCTGCTTTGCAGCACTTCGGCGAGGCTCGTCCTGCCATTCATCCCCGCCATAAATTGTGGGGATTTCTGGCAAAGGCGAGTAGCCTGCCGGATACGACACACCATTATATCAGTCATTGCACAAGGCTTATACGGTCTGATTTTATTTTTTAAAAAAAACCGTTTTATCAGATCCCTTGCGATTTCCTTTGCCGCCTTTAACTGCAGGATATCCAAGAGCAATTACTGCCATGAGTTCAAGGTTTTCATCGCCTTCAACAAGTTTCAGGACCTTATCTTTACTTTTAAGGATCTCTCCAAGCCAGACAGCACCCAGACCGGCAGAGTGTATGTACAAAAGCATGTTCTGTATACACGCACCTATTGCCTGACAATCTTTGATCCGGTCATAACTTGCGTCATTGTCTAAAAAAACAGGGATTAAAACATTGGCGCTTAAAACTATTTTTGAATAGTGAGTGAATTCTGATATTTTTGTTTTCAGACCACTGTCTTTTATAACAGCAAATTTCCACGGCTGGTTGTTCAAGCCTGAAGGAGCCCATGAGCCTGCTTCAATGATCCTGTCAATAATCTCATCCGAGACAGTTTTATCAGTAAATTTCCTGATACTACGCCGTGTCTTTATTAATTCAAAAGTGTCCATACTCTAAAAAAAATAATAAAACTCTAAATACTAAGCACTAATATCTAAACAAATACAATTTTTTAAAAGTTATTAAACGAGTATATAATGCCTGCTTTCAGTAGTCAACAATGAAAGTGTTTGATATAATGGAAATCATGAGCTTTATCAATCAGTTAAAAAAGATGTTGATTATCCTTACTTTATTACCAACAATTGTCCTGCCTGTCTATGCTCAGGATATGCCGGATGTTCAGCAGATCATTGATAAAATAGACAGGCTATTTAGAAGCGACACCAGTTCCGGGAATATGGAAATGACCATTACTACTGAGAACTGGACTCGAACACTCATAATGGAGATCTGGACAGAAGATCTGGACAAAACCTTGATTCACATAACCTCTCCAAAAAAGGATGCTGGCATTACTACTCTTCGTAAAGACACTGAAATGTGGAATTATTTCCCAAAAATAAACAAGGTAATGAAAGTGCCGCCCTCGATGATGATGAGTTCATGGATGGGCTCAGACTTTACAAACGATGACCTTGTAAAAGAGAGTTCCATGACGAGGGACTACAGGATTAAGCTTATAGATCCTGAAGATGCTGAACCTGAAAATTACTATGTTGAGCTGATACCAAAAGAGGATTTGCCTATTGTATGGGCAAAGATAATTGTTGCTGTTCGAAAAAAAGATTATATCCCGGTTTGGGAAGCGTTTTATGACGATAAAGGCCGCAGAATGAGGTTAATGACCTTCAGTGATATAAAAAAATTCGGGAACAGGGAAATCCCTTCTGTACTTGAAATGAGATCCCTTAACAAACCCGGAAAGAAGACTATTATTATTTATAAAAACATAGAATTTGATATGGAACTGAAACCTGATGTTTTTACTCTCCGCAACCTGCAGAGGAAAAGATAAAGAAAACTCTAAATACTAAGCACGAAATCCCAAACAAATTCTAATGTATTAAATTTTAAATACTAAAGGGAAAATATTCGGGATATTGGAGAATCAGAATTTTGATATCGTTTCGGATTTAGAATTTCGAATTTAGGATTTGTATTAAAAACATATGATCATCTTGAAAATAGCATTCCGCAATATATTCCGTCACAAGAAGCGTTCACTGCTTACAGGATTGATGATGGCTGGAGGGTGTGCCCTGTTTGCGCTGTTTATAGGAATGATCGACGGGGTTTACGGCAACATAATAGACATGTTCACACGTGACCATACCGGATATATCCAGATTCATAAGGAAGGATATCTTGACAAACCCTCAATATACAAGACACTCGATGATTCTGATTCCATAGGCAGTAAGATCGAATCTGTACCTTATGTTAAATCATGGGCACCAAGGGTCTATACTCCTGCACTTGCATTTGCAGGAAAAAAAACAACCGGGGTAACTGTAACAGGCATACATCCTGCAAAAGAGGCCGCTACAACAAGGCTCAAATACAAGGTCGATAAAGGACGTTTTATATCTGACAAACCTTTGAACGAAATAGTAATAAACAGCGGATTAGCCAAGACCCTTAAGACCGGTCTTGGAGGCAAGATAGCACTTATCGCTCAGGGAGCAGACGGTTCTATTGCAAACGAATTGTTTACAGTAGTGGGCATAACAGACGAGGGAGAAGGCTCCTTTGGAACTTCAACATGCTACATGCATATAAAAACAGCTCAGAATTTCCTGAGCCTCGGGGGTAAAGTACACGAGATAGCCATAATACTTACAGACATTGCAAAGACAGGGCAATCGGTCAGTCTTATAAAGAATGCTCTTGCTGAACCCCGGCTTGAAGTAGACCCGTGGCAGGTTGTTGAAAGTCAGTTTTACAAGGCAATGCAGGCAGATATAAAGGGCAACAGATATACTATTGCCGTATTTACGATAATAATCGCTTTCGGCGTAATGAACACCATACTTATGGTAATACTGGAGAGAACCCGGGAGTTTGGTGTATTAAAAGCGTTGGGCACAAAACCTTTCCAGATATTTCTGCTTATAGTATTTGAGACCATATTTCTTGCAGTTATCAGCATAGTGATCGGAACTATTATCGGAATACTTGGTAACTGGTGGTTTTCTGCATATGGTATAGCCTATCCCACGCCAATTGAATACGGCGGTTATGTCTTTAGTAAAATAACTGCAAAGATAACATCTCGTTCCATAATAATGCCTATAGTAATTATTCTTTCAACCGCTCTGCTTGTAAGCATATGGCCGGCAATCAGGGCTGCACAAATAATACCGGTTAAAGCAATGAGGTCAAATTAACTTATGAAACTTCTTTTAAAACTTGCATGGAGAAATGTCCTGAGGAACAAAAGGAGAACTGTTCTGTCAGGAATGGCTGTAGGCATAACACTTGCTTCCATGATATTTATTGACGGCCTTTATATAGGAATGCTTGATAGTATGATAAAGACTGCCACTGATACATTCCTCGGTCAGGGCCAGATTCATGCTGAGGGTTTCCGCAGCACTTTTGATGTGGAGAAGACCATAAACAACTCAGAGGATGTATTAAGATCTCTTGGCTCTGAGAACCTGATCTCGGATTTTGCTCCACGTACTCTTTCAATTGGCATGCTTAGCTCCCCTGCCGGTGTAAATTCTGTTGCTCTTTACGGAATAGAGCCTGAAAAAGAAAAAAGCATATCAATGATAGATGAGGCAATTAAAGACGGCCATTACCTTGAATCTGAAGGGACAGGCCAGATACTTATAGGTTCAAAAACAGCTGAGACACTTGAGGTTGAGACAGGCGACCGTCTGGTGCTTACAATGGCACAGGCAGGTATGGGCGAGCTTTCACAGGACATGTTCAGGGTAGCAGGCATTTTTCATATGGGAATAAGAGAAGTTGACAGGGGCATGGCGTTTGTAAATATAAACAAATCACGCGAGATGCTTGCGCTGGGACATGGCACTCACGAAATAGCGCTTAAGTTTAAAAATGCTGATGATGCAGCTAACAGGTCTCTCATGTTCTGGAAAAACTACTCTGTAAAAGGAAATGAGGCAATCGGCTGGAATGTCCTGATGCCTCAGCTTAGCAGTGCCATAGAGATGACAGATATAGGGACAGTTATATCTTCCTTTCTGGCATTCTGCATTGTTGCTGTAATAATAATGCACTCTCTTTTCATGTCGCTTTATGAAAGAATGTTTGAATTTGGAGTCTTAAGGGCAGTTGGCACAAGACCTGTGAACATGGCGCTTATTATCTTCTTTGAAGCAGCAGCAGTTTCTTTTATAAGCATCCTTTTGGGCCTTGGACTTGCTTTTCTGGTCATGCAGATCTTCTCAGTCTATGGGATAAACTATAAAGGCATAGAGTTTGGAGGGATAACAATTGCAGAGTTTATATACCCGACAATGACTGTAAACCAGTTCACATTTTACCCGCTGCTAATATTTATTTTCTCTATTATAGCTGCTATTTATCCAGCTATTTTTGCTGCTAAGATGACACCTGCAAAGGCTATGCAGAGAAGTTTATAAATACCAGTGACAAAGGCACAGACCTGCCTGCGGTAGGCAGGGGCACAAAGAAAAAAGGAGAAAGCAATGTCTGAAAAGGTTATTGAAACCCAGGATTTATCTAAAACCTATCGTGCAGATGAGGTTGAAGTTCACGCACTCAGATCCTTAAATCTGACGATAAAAAAAGGAGAATTTACAGCCATTGCCGGCCCTTCAGGCTCAGGCAAGACTACTCTTCTTAATGTAATGAGCGGCCTTGATTCCCCTACATCAGGACGCGTACTGCTTGCCGGGAAATATATAAGCGGGATGAAAGGTGGCGAGCTTTCTGATTTCAGACGTGACCATATCGGTTTTATATTCCAGTCATATAATCTCATTCCTGTACTTACGGTAAAAGAGAACATTGAATACATTATGCTTCTGCAGGGCATTAGAGACACTGAAAGACTTTCGCGTGTAGCATCAATATTAAAGCAGATTGGCCTGGAGGGAATGGAAAACCGACGTCCTAAACAGCTCTCAGGCGGACAGCAACAGCGCGTTGCAGTTGCAAGGGCAATGGTCTCAAAGCCTGACATAATACTTGCTGACGAGCCAACAGCCAACCTCGATTCTCACACAGGAGCTTCACTTCTTGATATAATGCGCGAACTCAATGAAAAAAACGGAATGACATTTGTATTCTCAACACACGATACCATGATAATGGAGAGGGCCAAACGGCTTGTGCTCTTAAAAGACGGTGAAGTGGCTAAAGACGAAGTTAGGGATGAGGTTAAAAGAGTAGAGAACAACGAGTAGAAAAGACTTTTTTGAACCTTAAATTTAGAGTCTGAAGTTTAGTTTTTTCTTGTTACTCGCTACTTAAGCAAAAAATGAGGGACGATAGATGAGAAAAATAAATCTGGTGGTTACAATTCTCTTTTTCTCATTTCAGTTCTGCGGTACTTTTCTTTATGCCGATGAAGCAAAAATAAATGCAACCGGATATATAAAGAATTTTTTTATCTTTACAGACTCACAAAATGATTCCAGTCTTGAAGCCATCTCCCGCTTAAGGCTCAGGCTCGATGTAAAATCCTCTGATTTATTATCATTTGAGTTTGCCTATGAATTACTGCCTCGCATGAAGGACCATAGAGTCAACCTTTCCGGCTCATCTCTTCCAGCTCCAGGGCTTCTTGCATACCGTGCCTTTGATTTTGATGAAATCCTATATCCCGGAGATGATAATTCAAACAGCGATTTTATACTTATGCAAAACCTTGACAGACTTTATATGACCTATAATGCAGCTTTTTTTGATCTGCACATAGGAAGACAGCCTGTTTCATTCGGTTCAGCCAGAGTTATAAATCCTACTGATATAATTGCTCCTTTTACATATAACACTATTGCAAAAGAAGAACTTGTTGGTGTTGATGCCTTAAGAGTAAAAACACCACTGGGTGAAATGGGAGAGCTTGATGTAGGGCTTGTCTTCGGCAAAGACTTTGAAGCTGATAAAAGCGCCGGATTTGTCCGGTTAAAAACATATCAAATGCAAACAGATATTACTGTTATGGCTACGATCTTTAGAAAAAACATTCTTTTAGGCATTGATCTTGTGCGTTCAATAGGAGGCGCCGGTGCATGGCTTGAGGCTGCACAGGTATTTGCAGAAAGTGCATCCGAAGAGAATTACTTCAGATTGTCAATTGGTTCAGATTACAGCTTAACATCAAAGCTCTATGCATACATTGAATATCACTATAGCGGTGCCGGCAGCAGCAGCTCTGAGAATTATCTTGATGCAGTCAGGGAGACTGCTTTCACTGACGGCGCTGTCTATCTGCTTGGCAGGCATTACATAGCCCCAGGGGTTACCTATGAGATCACGCCTTTGATGATATTCAACGCACAGGCACTTTTAAATATTGAAGACGGCTCCGTTCTTTTTTCACCCGGGTTTGAATATAATATTGCTGAGAATATTTATTTGCAATTAAGCGGATTTATAGGCCTTGGAGATGAATCCTCTGACCGCACCCGGCTCGATAATGAATTTGGCCTGTATCCGGATGTGTATTACACTGCAGTAAATTTTTATTTTTAATTTAGGAGACAGCTAATGAAACAAAAGGATATATCATCTGACTTTCCATTTAAATCAAACTATATAGATATCCACGGTTCAAGGATCCATTATATTGATGAGGGTGAAGGTGATCCGATACTGTTCCTGCATGGAAATCCGACCTCGTCATATTTATGGCGCAACATAATCCCGCATTTGAAGCCTCATGCACGGTGCATTGCACCTGACCTTATAGGAATGGGCAAGTCAGACAAGCCTGACATCGAATACCGTTTTGTCGATCATTCCAAATACATAGAGGGCTTCATTGAAAAAATGGGACTTAAAAACATCACTCTTGTTATTCATGACTGGGGTTCTGCACTTGGCTTCCACTATGCTATGCGCAACGAAGACAATATCAAAAGCATCGCTTTTATGGAAGCAATACTGAAGCCATTAAGCTGGAACGAGTTCACTAAAGAGTTTAAACTGGGATTCAAACTTTTCAGGACACCTGTTATCGGCTGGTTCATGATCTCTGTTATGAATATGTTCGTTGAGAAGATACTGCCTCAAGCAATAGTCCGTGACCTGACTGAAGATGAAATAAACCGCTACAGAGAACCTTTTAAGAAAATTAAAGACCGTAAACCGGTATGGCGATGGCCGAATGAGCTCCCTATTGAAGGACAGCCATCTGATGTTACTGAAATTGTCCAAAGCTACTATCAAAAACTTCAGGTGTCAGACGTGCCGAAACTCCTGTTTTTTGGAAATCCCGGAGGCATTTTAAAAAAACCAATGGCTGAATGGTGCCGGGAGAACCTGGCTTATATGAAAGTAATAGATATAGGAGATGGAATTCATTATCTTCAGGAAGACAACCCTCACCTGATCGGGTCAGAACTGGCTGAATGGTATAAAAAGCTTTGATAATAGAGAGAAAAATATGATCTCAATGGATAAATTGAAACAAATACTCTTTAATGTATGCATATTATTGGTTTCTATTGTTATTACACTGGTGGTATTTGAAGTTTTTTTACGCGTTCTAAATATTACACCGCTTCACAGAAATGCTTTGAACTCATTTCATCGATCAGATCCTTATATAGGATGGAAAGGACACCCGAATTACAAGGGGATTTATAAAACCAGCATCTTTGAAACTTTGATTGAATATGAAGCGGATGGTTACAGAAAAAGACTTTGTAACGTTGTGCCTAGAGAAGATGCGACAAAGATCGCTTTTATGGGAGATTCCTTTGCATGGGGCTGGGGAGTTAGTCAGGGAGAATTGTTCTCAGATTATTTGCAGGATTTAATGGGTAAAAACTATGATATAAAAAATTTTGGAATAAATACATTTGCTACTGTCCAGTATAAAATTCAGTTAGAAAGAGAGATTCTGCCTTTTCAGCCGGAGTATGTTGGAATGCTGTTCTATGGCAATGACTTTAATGATAATTTAGACCCGAGAAATAACAACAGGCCTTATTGTAAGGTAACAGGAGATCAGGTTTTGCTTATGAATTACCCGATACAGAATCCAATAGGAGGTTTATATAAATCATTTATCGGAAAATCATATGCGTTAACTTTTTTGAGCTATTATCATGGAGTATTCAAAGAATACTTAAAAGTATTTAGAAAAAAGTTTAGAAGAAAAATAAAAAACAAAAACAATGAAAACCAGAGCATTAGTCGTGAAGAAATATTAGTGTTCAGAGAGTACTTATGGAAAATTAATGAGATATGCAAGGCAAATGGCATAAAGTTTTTTGTGGTTTATGTGCCCACTGCAAAGAATATAATGAAACCAAAAGAGAAAAGATTGAATTACCTTGAAACAGTAAAAAGTGCATGTAACGATTACGAGATAGATCTGGTAGATTTAACACCCAGGTTTGTAAAAAGTATTGTAGGGGCCAAAGGCGAACCGTATTATTTTTCCAATGACCTTCACTGGACCAGGTCAGGGCATAAGCTTGCGGCCGAATCGATACATGAATATCTCAAAAACATAGAAGCACGGGAATAAGTTAGCTCTAAGAGACAATGTCAATATACAATGCATAGCAACAAAACAATGCGCAAACAATTACTGGACCTTCTGCACGGCGGCAACGCTCATATGAGTTTTAATGAAGCAATTGCCAGATTTCCTGCTAAATATATAAACAAAAAACCACCGCACCTGCCTTATTCTTTCTGGCATCTTCTTGAACACATGCGTATCGCACAAAGGGATATCCTTGAATTTATCCAAAACCCTGATTATACTTCTCCTAAATGGCCGGATAAATACTGGCCTGAAGAAAATAAAAAAGCAGGTAAAACCCAGTGGCAAAAAACCATTAAAGACTTCCTTGCAGACCTTGTATCTGTTCAGAACCTGGTCAAAAACACTAAAATAGATTTTACAGCACCCCTTCCCCACGCAAAAAAATACAATATTTTAAGAGAGATACTACTTGTTGCAGACCATAATGCTTATCATATAGGCGAATTCATAATCCTTAGAAAAACAATGAACATCCCCCCTCCCAACAGCTGGTAAACAATCATCATGATTTCAAAAAAAGAAAGCAGATTAGAATATATTGATGTAGTGAGACATGAGGACAGAAAAATTCATGTTCTGGGAAGAAGTGAAAAAAGTGTTTCTTGTGATGGTGCTTCTTATACAGCACACCATATAATATTTGATGCTCAAACAGGGAAGGTTTTTCAGGAAGATTCTTTCAGACATATAGGCTCTTTCCCTCTTTTTATGTGTGGGTGCTATATTCTTTCCTTTGAGGGTGAATGCCCTCCTCTCCTGGACCATGAATTATCACTCGAAATATATGAAAACAGGCTAAAAGCAGATAAATACGAAGAACATATCAGAAAATTTAAAGAAGCAAATTTAAAGGAGATAAAACATGCAGGAGATTAAAGCATTATCAAGAAGAGAGCTTTTTTGAAAACAGGAACAGCTGTGTCAAGTTTATCATTTATCGAGGTTTACCCGCTTCGGGAGGGTTCAACCTCGATAAATCAAATAATCCTTTAAATTCATCATTTTTTTATTGTTTAATACCATAAGTTCTGATATATATAAAAGACATCCTATAAGAGGAGGAATATAAATGAAGCGCAACACCACTGTATCATCTTTACATCATCATCGTATTCAGTTGGTCGTCATTCTGCTGGGGGTAGCAGTATCTCTCATGCTGTTCTTGTCAGGCTGTGCAACTGTCGGACAGGACTTCCCGGCTTACAAAGTCCCTGACATCAAAATAGGCAAAACCACCCAAAACGAGATACGCAGCATGTTCGGTTCTCCATGGAGGGTTGGCATTGAAGACGGTCAGCGTACATGGACATATGGAAAATATAAATATGGGATAATGGGTGAGAAGGCTGCACAGGACCTGCTCATTCGATTCGACAACCGCAAAGTTGTCACTTCTTATACATTCTCGACAACTGCACATAACGAGTAAGCTGTTCTGCAAACAGTTTTGCAGTCAAATAGCCAAAGAGCCTTCTCATATAAATTCTGATATATAGAATAAATTTGGCAACCATTTTTTATATAAAAAAATGACCAGTGATTTATTAATAAAAATCTGCCGCATTTTTCTTTTAACCTTATCAATAGTTATTATTACCCATTCTAACTCATCAGCTACTCCTGAATATTCCGAGAGATCTGAACAGGGATGCTTGACCTGCCACATAGATGAAGAAGGCGGCGGAAAGCTCACAACAGAGGGCCTTGAATTTGCCGCTTCAGGTTATATGTGGCCTCCGCTGGGAGGGTTCAGGGTACTTGGGCCAATTCGAAAATCTGTACGATTGGGTATTGGTTTATTCCATATCGTCGCAGCTTTTCTATGGTTTGGCACCATACTGTATGTTCATCTAATGCTTAAGCCCGGTTATGCAGAACGAGGATTGCCAAAAGGTGAGGTTGCACTTGGATTAAGCTCAATGGCCATAGTTGGAATTAGCGGCATACTACTTACTATTTCCCGAATCAGAAGTCTTGATGTACTTTATTTAAGTCAATGGGGGCAATTATTATCTTTAAAAATCATCTTTTATCTCATAATGATTTCTTCAGCACTATTTACAATATTGTTTGTTGGGCCAAAATTAAAAAAAGGGAAGATTAAAGCAAAAATTCCAGATAACAAAATAGTTGACCCCTTAACCCTACAGGCATTTGATGGGGAAAATGATACACCAGCACACATTGCATATAAAGGAAAAATTTATGATATGACTGCTCTTAAGCTCTGGAAAAACGGAATTCATATGAAGCATCGGGCAGGCCATGATCTTACTGATTTTATCACCAGGGCACCCCATGGAGAAGAAAAGCTTGAAAATTTACCTGTAATTGGTACATATGATGCTGCCTTAAAACCGCCGAAGACTTTTGCTCAAAAGGCTTTTTATTTTATTGCATATATGAATCTGATCATCGTATTTATTGTTCTGTTTATTATTGCGTATTGGAGATGGGGACTATAATGGCTAACAGCTGGTAAACATAAAATTATGGAGGTTCAACCTCCATAATTTTCATTGCTTAATACCATAAGTTCTGATATATTGATAGAAAAAACGGTTTAACTTATTAGAAATTAGAAAAAATGATTGAAGTAATTAGAGTAATCACTCAAGCCTTAAAAAACCAACCTTTAATATTCATCGTGTTTATTATCGATCCCCCCTCTCAATAGCTGATAACTAATATTTAATGGAAAATGCTAATTGCACATTTGCAAACCTGACCCCAAGTTTTCCCAAGTTTTCCAAGTTTTCAAGTTTTCATTCAGACGGCCGTCCCTTATATACTTGCGCTATCTGCCGCAAGTTTCATTTATATTGCATTAGCAGATCTAATACCGACTCTTCATCGAAAATCAGCCATAGGAGAAAGTATTAAACAAGTCAGTTTACTCTTTGCTGGTGTGGGAACTATTTTAATTATAAAGTTATACCATGGGTAAGACCAACTAATAATCAACATTTTCATTTTTTGAAATAAATAAACATGTTTTGTCGAGAATAATTGTGTTAATTCATAGTGGTACTATAACCGGGAGTAATCCCAACCGGACCAGGTCAGTCTATGGGAACAAAGCATGAAAGAACATCATAGAATCATCAAGATTGAAGATTACGGACAATATGTCGGAGCGGAAATAGTTGAGCGCATACTTAAAAAGGCAAAACCGCTTAAGGACCTCCATGTTGTTAATGTGAATTCAACGTATTACGGAGGCGGCGTGTCAGAACTCTTGTCGTCATTAACACTTCTTATGAACGGTCTGGGAATTAAAACAGGGTGGAGACTGATTCAGGGTTCTCCTGATTTCTTCAGTATTACCAAGAAAATCCATAATGCACTGCAAGGTGAGGATATAAATCTGACTGACCGGAAGAAAGAGCTTTATGAATTTATCATTCATCAGAATTCACTACGAACCCACCTGGATCACGACCTTGTTGTTATTCATGATCCGCAGCCTCTCCCGATGATTAACTATTACAGAAAGAGGAGCCCGTGGATATGGCGATGTCATATCGACCTTTCGAATCCAAACAAAGAAGTCTGGAACTACCTGGTTCAATTCATCGAAAGATATGATGCAGTAATCCTCAGCGCCAAGGAATACGCGCAGAAACTTAAGACACCGCAGTTATTCTTTATGCCGGCTATTGATCCATTTTCCATCAAGAACCGGGGGTTGAGCGAAGAGGAGATAGATGAACGTCTGAAACACTACAATATTCCAACAGACCTTCCTATGGTTGTGCAAGTCTCCCGCTTTGACCGCTGGAAAGATCCTGAGGGTGTTATTGAGGCATTCAAACTGGCAAGAAAGGAAGTGGATTGCACTCTTGTACTGCTCGGCAATGTGGCTACAGACGATCCTGAAGGGAGTAGAGTCTATGAAACTGTTCTGAAACATCGTGAAGAACGCATAATCATCCTTTCCTGTCAGGATTCAGCGCTCGTGAATGCCCTCCAGCGAAGGGCTGATGTTGTCCTGCAAAAGTCAATCCGTGAGGGCTTCGGCCTGACCGTTGCCGAGGCCATGTGGAAGGGAAAGCCGGTTATCGGGGGGAATGTCGGAGGGATCCGTTATCAGATCGAGAATGGAGTAAACGGTTTTCTTGTTTCTTCCATTAAAGAAACGGCAGATAGGATCATACAATTACTAAAAGATAAAAGGCTGTGTGAGCGGCTTGGAAACAATGCAAAGGAAAGTGTGAGGAAAAATTTTCTGCTGACACGAGAAGTAGAACAATATCTTGACCTGTTCAACTCAATTGAACCAATTTTTAACGTGAAATATCGAACTGCCGATACCGGATAGACGCTTTTACCCCGTTAGAAAGCCCCGCTATTTGCCAGTAGGCAGACCTTTCCGTCAGAAGGGCGAAGTTCTTCTAATGGGGTTTACAAACCAGACAGTCCGGGATAAGCTGATTGAGCGCAGGGAGTATATTACTAAATAACGTGAGGATATGCCGGAAGTCATAGAGTGGACCTGGAAGTGGACGGAAGAATTATATATCTGAGCAGTCGAAATGTTAGTCATCGTTCTTTAATTTTATCAGATACGCTTTTCCATCGG
>VAPB011098372.1_pt1 | contig 26486 bp, 9 predicted proteins | sample 3395101 | NCBI WGS metagenome assembly VAPB01 (sample SAMN08290433, study PRJNA428436) | hydrothermal vent metagenome | isolation source: Deep-sea hydrothermal vent chimney | place: Indian Ocean: Southwest Indian Ridge | reverse complement strand
TCAACTCTGAGTATAGCGGTTGGTTCATCAATGAACTCAGTGTGAAACATATCCATTGCAATGTTTAAAGCTGCAGTAGCAGTTCGTTTCCCGACACGGTGTTGTACTAAGAATAGTTTACCCTCTTGAATCGTAAACTCGATATCCACCATGTCTTTCTGGTCATCTTCTAGTGTATTCTTGATATCATCAAGCTGTTTGTAGATTTCAGGCATGGTTTCTTCAAGAGTCGGAAGGTCCTTACTCTGTTCGTTCTTACTGTCCTCGTTCATCGCGTTAGGAGTACGAGTTCCAGCAACAACATCTTCTCCCTGAGCATTGATGAGGAATTCGCCGTAGAACTTGTCTTCTCCTGTGGCTGGATTCCTCGAGAATGCTACTCCAGTAGCTGAACTCTCCCCCATATTCCCAAAGACCATTGTTTGAACAGTACATGCTGTTCCCCACTCATCTGGAATATTCTCAATCCGTCGATAAGCAACAGCACGTGCCCCACCCCAGCTTTTGAAGACCGCGCCTATTGCGGCCCAGAGCTGCTCGTAGGGATCATCAGGGAAATCAACACCAAGAGTCTTCTTGATAGCCTCCTTGAACTCTTCAACGAGTTCTTTAAGATGCTCAACCGTAAGGCAAGTGTCAGTAAGACAACCTACATCTTTCTTCTTTCTCTCTAAGATCCTCTCAAGCTGTTGACGGATTCCTTGACTCTCTTCAGACTCAATCCCAACAGCCTTCTCCATAACAACATCGGAGAACATCATGATGAGACGTCTGTAAGAGTCATAGACGAATCTCTCGTTCTTAGTTTCTTCTACAAGACCTGGAATTGTGGATGTGGTCAGACCGACGTTGAGTACGGTCTCCATCATTCCCGGCATGGACTGCTTTGCACCGGACCTAGCTGACACGAGGAGAGGGTTCTTGACATCTCCAAATTTCATTCCCATGTATTCCTCTATCCGACGCATTGAATCCTTGACTTCTATTTTAACTTCATCACTGAGTCCTCCAGAAGCGAGGTACAAATTACAGACATCAGTTGAGATCGTAAAACCTGGAGGAACTGGAAGGCCAAGTAATGTTGCCCCAGCAAGAGATGCTCCTTTTCCGCCCAACAGGTTCTTCATCGTATCATTACCATCGGCTTCACCAGCGCCGAAGGTGTACACGTGTTTTTCATTACTCATCTTATCACGACCCACCAGTCCGTTCTGATCCAAGGTGAGTTTCTAGCCCTAATTCAGGAACTAGATTGCTAATTGTCTATTAGAGAAAGGGAATTCTCTATGCTGACTCGTTTTCCGCCATGGTTCATTATTAAGCATTCTATAGTGACGCTATATCAACAAAATATTCACAAGCAATATTTTCAAGGAGATATTTTCTCCTGATTGAAACCTGTAAGTCTAGGTTTGTGAATTCTTCAGAACTGTCATAAAGCATTATAGAGGAAATATAGGCCTATGAGGTCTTTTTGACACTATGCATTGTCAATGTTACAAAATCATCATTAAATATAGTTAGGAACTGGTTTGGTTATTAATTCGAGAAGGTTGTTAACACGACTCCTCTGAGAAGGTGAGTATTTCTTCTTGAATTAAAGCGATTATGGTTGGTTGCAGTTATGGTACAATTACACAGTGCATTGAAAATCGGAATTCTGATCGGACTTCTAGGTCTATTTCTGATTCCAAATGCTGGAATCTTCATAGAGACAAACCAAATCATGTATGAAACTAGAAGCAACTATGTTTCAGGTGACTTGGTTCAGAATAATCCCTTAGTTTCCTCAGTTCCAGTATATGATTTAAAGACTTTGAGCTTTGTTAACCAAACAAGGAACATTGACGAGAATAATGCGGCATCAATAGAGCAGATTTATTTCCGCGTGGGAACAATCAAGATTCTTGATCCCACTTTATCTTCACTCTCCCCCTCAGAGGTCAGCTACTTGATTTCACAGGTCCTTTCATTCCAGAGAACGTCTGGAGGTTTTGGTAATTGGGAAGATGACCGCAGCAGTATTTCTCCAACTCACATGGCTCTACAAGTCCTAGATTGGTTGGGCTATTCGGGCTTGAATGTGACCTCGATTGAATTATACCTTGACAAACTGCAGAACTCACTAACTGACGGATTCAACTCTCACCTTCTAGATAAGGACAGTGATGTTCATTCCACATACCTTGCCATCAAGTCTTACCAACTCATAGGCAGTGCTCCAAACAACATTACTTCCGTAGTCGAATATCTTAGAAGAGCACAGAACCTAGATGGTGGGTTTGGTCTTCAAACAAATGATGAAAAAGCAATTTACTGGACTTCTCGGGCGACAGTTTCGCAGGACGCATTGTTGGGCTTAGACGTCTACGCTCAAGATGCAAACAATCCTATTGCTGCTCTGAATTTTCTTCAGGGTCTTCAGCTGATAAGCTCAGGTGGCTACGTCAACCAAGTTGACATCATCAGCACATCTACAAGCTACACTGCTGCTGCCTTAGATTCGATATACTTTCTCAACGGAACAGCTCTGAATACGACGGCCGTGACTGAGTACCTCTTTTCTATGGAGGATATCAATGGAGGTTTTCGTCTCAAACCAACTAGTATCGATTCTTCACTAATTGGAACCTACTTTGCAGTTAGAGCTCTATCAATTCTGGGAGAATCTCCAACAAACATAACTGCAACCATAGATTATATGTCGCATCCTCCAACTAGCGATGGTTACGGAGGCACCCCTGGAGAATCTCCCACCCTCAGAGAAACCTTTGATGCTGTGTTCGTACAAATCCTTATGGATCAGACTCCTGACAATGCACAAGGAATTATTGACTATATTGCTTCATATAGGAATCCTGACGGTGGCTTTGGTCTCACCAAGTCTTTTGTTGAAAGCACTCTGAGAGCTCTAGAAACCTATGGCCTACTCGGTGTTGCGTACCCTAATCCTTCTGAAACTATAACCTTTTTACAAAGTTTGCAGCAACCAAACGGGGGCTTTGTGAAGACTTCAGCTGATACTACAGCGTATGTAGTGTCAACTTTTAGGGCTGTGAGGTCTCTTGAAATTCTTGGGGCTCAACCACTTGATGTGAACGACGCGATATCATTCTTACAAGGGATTCAAAATAGTGATGGCGGCTGGGGGGGGTTCATCGGAGACACAAGTGACGTTACAAACACCTATCGCGCTGTAAGAGGTTTAGATATTCTCAGCGGACAACCGCTAAATCCAACCCTAGCAATTGCCTTCCTTCAAAGCAGTCAGAATCTCGATGGTGGCTTTCGAAGGAGCCAGTTCGACACCATTCGCCCCAACAATATTTCACATACAATCTATACCTACTCTGCCATTAGGGCGCTTCATGTCCTAGGTTCATACCCATTGAACTTGAATGGCCTGAATGATTACATAACCTCTGTTCGGAACTTCGATGGAGGTTATGCAGCTCATCCACGGTTCACATCCGACATTGCATATACTTATGTTTCTGTGTTTCTCCTTAGGAACTTCGACCTCTACTCTAACACTTCTAGTATAACGACCACAACAGACACAAACTTTCCTCCTCCATTTGAGCTTCCAGAAGATTTTCTCATCTACCTCGGAATAGGAGTTGGTATTGTAGTTCTCATTGTAGCTATCCTTCTTCGACGCAAGAAATAGGAGTGTGGCCGAATGAAGAGAGGGACCGTAATACGAACAAGTTCACTGCTACTATTACTGCTCTTCATTTCTACAATCACGTTTAGCTCTATCGCAGAATCTGGTCAGAAAGATGTCAAGAATGCTATACGCCCTGACTTAGTCTTTACACCCTCTGGGCAAATAGATCTACTGAATGAAACTTTCACCCAAGAGATATTGTCATTCATACTGAGCTCACAGGATGATGGAAGTGTTGCGATCCCTTCAATGGACATGGCATTCTATCAAGGAATGTCGGTATTCTATCTCAATTGGTTTGGATTTACACCCCCGAGTGATATTGTTACTGATGTCCTTAACTTTGTTAACATTTCTAGAAATAATGATGGAGGATATGGAAATTGGGATGGAGCTAGAAGCTCTGTTGAATCAACGTATCAATCTCTTCAATTGTTAACTGCATACAACAACCTAAGTTTGTTGGATTCAGCTAGCGCAAATCAAACTGTTGAGTTTCTAAGTCAGTTAAAGACAGTTGATGAAGGCTACTTACCACTTCCTGAATGGGATGTTCCTGACGTTACCTCAACTTACAGAGTAATTTATGGTTTCGATCGAATTGATAAAGAATTTCCAATTTTGAACATTCAAATTGATAACTCATCAAGCAGTTTCATTAACAGTACGTTCGTTCCTCCCTTGTTTGTTAACGGTGCCACAGGATTTTCTGAGAATCTAGGAGGAGTAGCTGAATTGTTGGCTTCTTTGAATGCTATTCAAACATATCTCCTCTTGAATATCACAGACACGCCTTATTTTGAATCCGTAGCAAAATTCTTGAATTCATTGATCGCAATCAATGGAGGAGTGGCAGGTTATGTAGGTGGTCTGCCAACAATGGGATATACTACTGCCGCACTCCACCTATGGCATCTATTCAAAACAGAAACGACATTTGTCATTGATGATTATCTCCCTGTAACTTTTCTTGAGGATGCGATTAACTATATTCTTGCTAATAGGATTGCAGGCTCTGGTTTCACATCTTCAGATCGAGATTCAACACCGGAGGTAAGTTCCACTTTCTTTGCACTACGAATACTGTACTTACTGGATGAACATGGGCTTCTTCCTACAACCCCAGATCTCACAGGTGTTTACAACTATCTTGTTGATGGCGTTCAACCAACTTTCGGATTTGCAGACTATCCCGGAGATGTTCCTGATATTTCCTATTCCGCCTATGCACTATTACTCGGAGAACTACTTGGCAATAGCACTTGGAATGACTCTGCAGTTGGAGGATATGTTGCTGATACATACAGTAAAACTGGACGTGGTTTTGGTTTCAGACCCGGCTCAACTGCTAGGGTCAAATACACATACTTTGGCGTTCGAGCAACTCGAAGTATGAATAACCCTCTGACTGCTGCTCCAGATATTGTTCAATTCTTACTAGATGCACAAAATGTGGAGGGTGGTTTTGGTGAGCAGCCCGCTTCCACCATCAGCTATCTCACACACACATATTGGGCAATTGCGACCCTAAATCTATTGGGCGATCTTCAAAGTTATCCATTTGATAGAAACGCAGTACTGAACTGGCTTTCCTATTTGGAAAAACCAGATGGAACATATTCTAACTTTCCTGGGTTCAACTCCACCCTTGTGTCGACTTATCGTGCTCTAATGATTAGATCAATGCTGAGTGACACAATTAATGTAGATGGTCCCCTCAGGACCACACTTTCTGATTATCAACAACTGTCAGGGGGATTCCTCTCATCGCTCGATAGAACCGCTCCTTCAATGGAAGCTACATTCTATGGCGTTTCTTTGTCCCTCTTGCATAATATTCCCCTAAACACAACACTTCTGTTAGACTTTGTTTTTTCACTTCAGAATGAGGATGGAGGTTTCGGTTTAAGGCCAGGATTCTCAAGTCGCGTTCAGTCTAGTTTCTATGCAGTCCTCATACTGAATCTTCTGGGATTAGATGCGGGGTCTCTAACAATTATAGACATGAGTGAAGACCCAGAAGATATCTACTCGCCAGTCATTGTTCCTACTTTCATTCCTAGTATTGATAACTATCGCGAGTTTCAGAACTCATACGTTCTCTCATCAATAATTCTAGAACCTGAGAGTTCACTTACCCGTGTTTGGGTTGAAGCTGATTGGACAAGTGATGAAACAGGAGCCACTGTTCTTCTGGAGTATGATGGTTTAGCAAGTGAGACGTATCAAAATGAATGGGTTTTCATCATGGGAACATTTGATGATGGAGGTCTGTTGAGATTCCGAGTTCATGCTATAGATGCCAAAGGGAATGCAGCTACAACTGAGTATTTCTTCCTCACTTCGTTGTCTGGAATTCCTCCAGTAGTAATCCCTGGTATGAATCTAATCGGAGCGATTCTCCCATTGATTCTACCACTATTCCTCATAATTGGTACAGTTGATGGTTATACGATACACAGACGCGGAAGGAAAACTAAAGGTAGTGTTGTACAAAAGACATTGAAATCCGAAAAGAAAAAAGATGTTTTTGGAAACGAATCCTTGAACATTATCGCACTCATCGTGATTCTTGGAACGATAGCAGTGCTCGCAAGGTTCTTTATTCAAGATGCAATACTTGTCCTAGAGAACTCTCTTTTCCTCTTCAGATTTTTGATAGGTATGATTATCATTCTTGTGGGTAAGTATATTTTTGGATTGAAAACCTTGGGCCTCTTTGGTCCAACTGTTCTCGTAATTTCCATGCTTTCTCTGGGCCCTTTTTGGGGAATCTTGATTTTTCTTAATATATTCGTAATCGGTTTTGTGATTAGATCACTTCTCAGCCAATTCAATCTAGCTATTGGATTCCGGATTGGAATACTTATGATATACACCATTGCTTTTGTTGGTCTGCTAGAATTACTAGGAGAGGTCTTTCTAATTCCAATTCTCAGTGGATCTATACTTGTTCCAATTATTATCACACCATGGTTCATTGACCGGTATGTGATTGAGTTGGAGCAAGAAGACCAACTTTCAGCATTCATGCGTTTGGTGATGACTTTAGGGATTTCCTTTGTGTCTTTCATGTTCATGAGCATGGATGCCCTGGTCCACTTCATTGTGGTTAATCCTGAACTCTGGGTGGTTCTAACAGCGATAATACTCTACTTCGGACGAAATACGAAATACACAACTGTGGACAAGAAGCGTTTTACCAGACTTTTTGCCAAGGGTGAAGATCCGCTTTCCATTCAAATCCGAAATCGGAATTACATCGCTAAATACAATTCGAATGTGCTTTTCTCTGTGATTAACAAATACAACCTAAAAGATCAGTTCGATAAATGGCGAGTCCCAACAGCTGAGCTCTATGCAATAGTCAATAGTGAAAGTCAAGTCGATGAGTTGATGGAGCGATTGAAAACACAAGATCAGTTCAAGAATGGTTTTGTCATCAAGCCTTCTCAGAGCTACGGTGGAAAAGGGATTATGGTCATTAAAACTCGTGATCAAGATGGCAATTTCCATGCTGGCTCAGAAATTTACGATCCAAGTGTGGTAAAAACTGAGATCCTTAAGATTGTGAAAGGTGAATACCTCACGAGCCAAACCCGGACAGATCATGACATTGTCATCATAGAGGAAAAGGTGAACAATCATCCCGATTTGGAGAAGATATCCAAAGGGCTTCCTGACGTTCGCGTCATTGTCTTTAGAGGAATCCCTGTTATGGCAATGATGAGACTTTCCACTGATGCGAGCGATGGATTGGCGAATTTGAAACAAGGTGCAATTGGTGCGTCTGTAAGAATTACGGATGGAACGGTAACTCGCGCAGAAATGAAAGGTGTCGAGGTTGAGAACCATCCCGATACCGGTGAACCGATTATAGGATTCGCTCTGGACAACTGGTCTGAATTATTATCCACTGCATGTCTTGCTCAGAAGAGCACTGGTCTTGGATATGCAGGTGTGGATATTGTAATCGATGAGAACAATCGAGTTCTTGTTCTTGAAGTGAATAAACGCCCTGGTCTTGAGATTCAGAATGTGTGTGAAAGTAGTTTGTTAAGACGATTCGAGTACATAGAAGATCATGACTTGGATGCTACAAAATTATCTCCAATAGCTGCTGCTCGTTATGGAATAGAATTAGCGCAGAATAATTGGGAAACTGGGGTTGAGTAAAATGAACGATAATAATGATACAAACGAAAGACGACGAACGACGAAATACATCGCTGGTTTTACCCTCCTCATTGTGATGGTAGCTTCTGTTGGAGCTGTATATGGACAAGAAACTCAGGAAACTCAAAGAGGTTCCGCAAAGTTTCAGCTTAGTTATCGATTCTACTTAGAGAATGTAGGTCAACTTGACCTCAGCTCTGTGACACTCAGACTTGCTCAATTGAAAGACTGGGATCCTGTTCAGGCAGTCACTAATTTTGTGATTGATACTGCCTCCAATCAGACGACAACGGATGAATATGACAACCAGTACCTTTGGTACGAATACACCGATTTCAAAATAAATCAAACAATTGATCTTTGGTTCCATGCTAATGTGACATTGAACTTTGTAGATTATTCCACTCCTGAGCTCATTGCTGAGCCGTATGACATTGATGATGACCAATACAAGCTCTTCACAGCGTATCATCCCTTGGCAGACAACACTGATCCGAGCATTAGAAATATTGCTCAGCAGCTAGAACTCCCTAATGATCCAATAGGGACTGCCTACAATCTCTACAACTTCACATCGAACTACATAGACTATAGACTGCTTAGTTCAATCAGAGGTGCCACATACGCCATCCGGAACCAAGAGGGAGATTGTGATGAATACACAACACTCTTCATTGCATTGGCACGGTCTCTTGGCATCCCTGCTGTGAGCCATACCGCCTGGCTTGCTGATTTTGAGTCAGGTTTTGTTGGAACTGATGATGGAGCAATTGCTCATGCTTATCCTATGTTCTATGTGGAAGGCGTTGGAATGCTGCCGGCGGACCCAACCCGAGGAAGATCAAGTATTTTTGACAACTGGCTCAAGACAGACCAAAAGAGAATCACACTTACTCGTGGTCCGGATAATCCGTATAGGCTTCTTCAGTACCGTTGGTTTCCAATTGCTGGCCTTCCCAATCCTGATATATTCAGCAACTACACCATAATAATTCATGACATGAATATTGAGTATACATCTAGACTCAGGAGTATAATCATCATAGCCTTAGCTGGTATTCCTGCAGTGTTTGGCCTTGTGAATATTGTCGGAGGCTACAGGATTAGGCGGGAAAAGAAAGAGAAACTGGAAAGGTTGCTCTCCCCTGAGTAATGGGGTTTTGATCGGACTTTCGCACTGAGGCCGAAACCCTTTTGCAGGAATTAAGTACGCTCAGTGAGTGCATTTGAGGTTGCCAAAATGATTGACCTGACCCTGAATGAAGAACAGCTTCAGCGAACCGTACAGCGCTGCCAAGAACGAAACATTGTGATTCCAACATTTGAACAGATGAGAGACCCCAGTAAGACTCCTGACAGGATCAAGGAAGAACTGAAGGATATTGAACTCTGGGACGTTGTGCCACAGAATCTCTTCCGAATCACTTGGAAAAATGAACCGACCGATAAGGGAGGACTCTTCAGGAATATTGCGAACTACATGGAGATTCCCCCTGAACTCACAGGTGTAGAAGCACGAATAATAGCACTAGTTGGCAAATGGTTCCCAACAGGAGCTCACAAAGTTGGTGCAGCATTTGGATGCTTAGCCCCCCCACTTGTCACAGGTCAATTTGATCCTACAATGCATAAAGCTGTCTGGCCCTCAACTGGTAACTACTGCAGAGGTGGAGCCTACGATGCAACGCTTCTTGCGTGTGATAGTGTGGCTATCCTCCCCGAAGAGATGAGTCAGGAGCGATTCGACTGGCTGAAATCTGTGGCAAGTGAGATCATTAAGACACCCGGTAGTGAAAGCAATGTCAAGGAGATTTACGACAAAGTGGCTGAGCTCAAGGCTACAAGGAACAATGTCTTCATCTTCAATCAATTTGCTGAGTTTGGAAACTACCTCTGGCACTATGACATCACTGGTCACGCAATGCAGGAGGTGCTTGACAAAGAGCTGGGTAATGACACTTACAAAGGAGTATGTCTAACCACAGGTTCCGCTGGAACCATTGGCTGTGGGGACTTCATGAAGCAAGCCTATCCCACATCAAAGATTGCGGCTGGTGAAGCGGTACAATGTCCCACACTCTGGCTCAATGGTTATGGTGCACACAGAATCGAGGGCATTGGGGACAAACACGTCCCATGGATCCACAACGTACGAAACACTGACCAAATCATAGCTATCGATGACAATGATTCAATGAACCTTATCCGCTTGTTCAATGAGGATGTAGGTCGGCAGTATTTAGTCAATGATGTTGGTGCCCCGGAGGCACTGGTGTCGAAGCTAGGTCTCCTTGGTATCTCAAGTGTGGCAAATCTTCTCATGGCCATCAAATTCGCTAAGTACTACGAACTTACAAAGAACGACGTAGTACTGACAGTCTTCACTGATTCCATGGATATGTACCAATCACGGCTCAAAGAGGCAAGAGAAACTCACGGGAAGTACACAGAGAAAGATGCTGTCAAAGACTACCACAGACACCTCATGGGTCAGAAGACTGATGCGATGATTGAGCTAGGTCATTATGACCGGAAGCGCATCCATCATCTCAAGTACTTCACATGGATCGAGCAGCAGGGCTTTGAACTGGATGAACTGAACAATCAGTGGTTTGATTATCCAGACTACTGGGAGCGTATTCAAAAGACAACTCCGAAGATAGATGAGCTGATTGTCGAGTTCAATGACAAGGTTGGTCTCGGTTAGTCACACAAGTCGATTAAGCATCTCAGCATGTTTCAGATGAGTCAAATCCGGATTAACTAACACCTGTCAGTTCACTAAGATTATACGAGCTTACCGTCTTCGATACTTTAAATTAGGATATTTGGAAGTACAAAAGAACTGAGGTTGTTATCTTGACTATGACAAAACGGCGAACACTGTTTGATGAACCCATTGTCAGAGCTAAGGTAAGTAGAGTTCGATTCCCAAAAGCGTGCCCGGTTTGCGGAGCTCCTGCAAACAAACTTGCTCGAATCTCAACAACATCTCAGAGAAAGGTCTGGTTACGTCCTACTTGGGACCCAAAGTTTGACTTGAAAGGCAATAACAGCCTGGAGAATGCTGAAACCAAGAGTTTTGTTGTCGATGTCTGTGAGGAACATGAAATGTCCGACAATGCAGAGCTAAAGATGAGAGGTCTCTCAACACTACTTGCATCAATAATAGCTAGTGTTTCCGTGTTCGCCTTGATCTTTGCAGGTAGTGATTATTGGGCTGGACGCTCGGTTAGTCCCTGGGTGTATTCTTACATTGTTATTCTTGCTCTCTCACTTATTATTGGATACTTAGCGTTCAAACCTTCACCTCTGGAAGCTTCAATTAGGATAATCGGATTTGATTTTGAAAGACAACATGTCTGGTTCAAAGTGAAAAATCCCGAGTACATGGATCAATTAATGACTGAGAATCCGATGAATGCAGAGTTAGTCAATTGGGTTGTCAAGGTCTGAAATCAGAAACCCCTACGTTCTTGAGTTTCGTAATAATCACAAACTCGGGATAGAGCGCTCACTGTTTCATTCATATTCCTGAAAACTGGAAGACCTGCGTTTACAAAGACTTCCCAAGCCTCAGCTCTAGGTCCTGGATAAGCAACTTCTGGGATGGCAACTAATACTGGTTTTCCTTCCTTTTCCACGACATTGCGGCCTACCTTCGCCATGACTTTCCAATAATCAATTATTACATCCGCCGCTCCCATTATTGAAGCTACTTGATGCATGTTGTGAACGTCAGCTTCAAGGATCAAGGAATCAAATCGAGATTCTTCTCCAGCAATCTTGATCACTTCTGATGTTACTTGATCTTGATAGTAGTCAGATGCTAAATCAATGGGATTTCCTAAACCAGTACCAACATCACGAATCAGCGGATCGAGCTTTGCAATTGTTTCATCAGAGGTTCGAGGAACTTTCAACCCGCTTTCGATACAAAGGTCAGTATAGATGACACTCGTTCCCCCGCTGATAGCTATCATTCCGATATTTCGCGACTTGGGACGTGGACTAAGTGAGAAGATACTGAGAGTTGCAACGAGGTCTTCCAAGGTTTTTACGGTGATGACGTTTGCTTGACGAAAAACTGCATTCCACATATCGCTGTTTCCAGCAAGAGCGCCAGTATGGGATGCTGCAGCTCTCGAACCCTCATCAGAACGTCCACCTTTGATTGTGACAACGGGCTTATTTCTCGCCAGTCGTTTCACGGATTCGAGAATCTGTTTGCCGTTCTTTGTGCCTTCTATGTATGCGCCAATCACCTTAGTACTATCATCCGTTGAAAAATAATCGAGGAGTTCTTGGGGAGTGATATCAGACTGGTTACCGAAACTGAATACCTTACTAAATCCGACACCTGATTCAACACCAGTAGTATAGGTAGCAATTGCAACGCCGCCTGACTGTGAGAGAAAACCAACATTTCCGGATAATCGTTTCACTGTGGGCATGAACGCGAAACCGATTTCAGGATACATCAGTCCCATGCAGTTTGGTCCAAAAGCTCTGAGTCCTGTTTCATCCAAGATCTTCTGAATTTCTATTTCCCTCTGGCGACCCTCTTCAGTTCCTAGCTCAGAAAATCCACTCGTAAAAATAGTTACTGCTTTCGCTCCTTTCTGGTGACATTCTTTTAGTGCCTGAGGTACAGCTTTATACGGGATTGCAATAATTGCGTAATCGATATCTTCTGGTAGGGCTAGGATGCTTGTGTAAATCTTGTGACCCATAACTTCTCCTTCTCGCCTTGAAACCAACCACATTTGAAGATCATGCTTCCACTGAAGCATGGAATGGACCCAATAGTAACCCATCCCTGCAGAAACACCAACTATTGCCACTGATTTTATCTCAAGAATATCTGCAATAGATGGTCTTTTCGTTTCGATCTTCAAAGTGTGTCCCTACAAGGTCGTTGAAATTTGCCTGCGATTTAAGAGTAACTGATTGGTATAATGGGAAAATGAGAGAGTGTGAGAAGAAGGCGCCGGCGAAGTATAGGGGGATCGATGCATCACTGCAATCGTTTGCGTAAACGAATGCGACAGTCCAAGTGGCCTATCGAGGATTACCGATGTAGTTTCTTGTTGGCCGACGCCATAAATCTGTAATTATATTATCTATTAATATAATATGTGTGTATATATGAGGAAAGCGCCTATCAGCATTTACGCTATCTTCCTCAGGGCTACGTCAACCAGTTTGTTAATATGCAAGAGCGACGAATGCAAAATATGCGTCGCGCAATTGTCTTTTCTATTGTGTTCTTGCTACTTTTCACAACTCCACTTGGCGAAGACAAGATTTCGTTGGATGTCACCAAAGCATACAAACCAAGTCAAGGTTTAATTCCAATCGAGAGAGAATGGGCTGCGAACATCGTTGTGGTTGGTTATGATCAAGCATTAATCGATGAAACCATCCTTTTAGCAGGTCTTCCAACGACACGATTCTATTCATCAGAATCAGTTGGAATTACATACAACATCGATTACAATGTAGTGTACGCAGATTCCTCCTACATTAATGATCTGCGCCAGGTGATGCTTGACAATTCAATAAATGGGTCTGACACAGGAACACGATTAGATGAAACTGCGCTATTATATCAAAAGAGTCACTTAGATGAACCACAAAGGATTTTCTATCCCAGAAGTGGTCGCGAGATTGATGCTTACGCAGTCGAAGATTGGCTGGAAGAAAATCCCTATACTGCAAAGCCCAATCTTGGGTACACATTCTATCTAGTAAACTTCTCAGAATTTGACTCCCAGGATCATAGTCTCGAACATTGGTACAATTATCATCCAGTTGATCCTGATACTGGAGAGGACCAAGACTGGTTCAGATTAGAATGGGACAATGCGCTAAATCCTAATGTGACAATGGACTATCCATTCTTTGGAGGTAGATACAACTCATTTATTATTGATCCTAGTGCGCATCAATGGTATTTGAAATGGTGCCGTATTTGGTGGAGCGAATCCATCGTGACGGAGTATGATTTCTGGACAGAGGATCTTGAAGACAAAATGAGCACACTCAATATGGGAGTACCAGCAGATGTTGATGCTTTGAACGTTTATCTTAGTGAAAGCATCTGGGATCCTATCAACTTACTCCTCTTCCCCTATCAACATCAACCTGCGAGTTATGTCGAGTCGGGAACTCTTAAGGGACTGGTAATCTGCATGGATGTTGCGGACGGTACATCTGTCGAGAGTCTTGAGTGGGTCACTGATGCAGGTATGCAAAAGGCGCATCTTGAAGATCTCTACCCCTTTATCGATTGGACTGTGGATATTGAATTCTTAGATATTGATGAAGAGTCAGCTTGGAATACGTTGTTCTGGATGGATGCCTATGTAGAACTGGATGGTACGACAGTGGCTGATGGTATTGCAATGTTTAATTCAATCTATGATGTGATGAAACCAATCTATACAGTTGATGACGGTAACATCAATGTCTTTGGCGTAGTATTCATCAAGAAGCAAATGGAGATGCACGCCTACGGACGGACCTATACCGGTTTGGGTGGAGGTGGTCAGACAGTTATTTGGAAATCATGGGACCGCTATTACCGCCCGGATGAGGTCACTCCAAAAGATGGAATATCTTCAGTGCAATTACATGAAACTATGCATGCCGTAGGATTTCATCACAGCTGGCAACATGAGCACTATGCCAGTGATTTCTCCTGGGGTCCAATGGGCTACTTTGCTTTTCACAATGGCACGTCAACATTCGACAAGAACTGGGTCCAAGGTACATACCTCGATCAAATGGAAGCTCTGCTCTTGGATGAGTTTCTGATCGAACAGGCTGACTTAGGTGCTAGTGAACGTCCAGAGACTTACTTGGCAGAACAGAGAGCTTTAGCAGATTTTGCGGAAGCGGCTGCGTTTTATGAAGAGATGGATTGGCAAGCCGCCTTTGATGCTCTATCAGGTGCAAAAGACTGGATGAAGAGAATGGTTCTCTCAAGAGTGGATGATACTCCTCCAGTGATCCACACCTATGGTACAAATCCGGATGAGGTGGGCACAGCACCTTTCTTCTACTCAGCAATTGTCACAGATGATTACGCCGGCATAGAAAATGTTACTCTCTATGCTCAGGTAGACCAGGGAGATATCCATGCGTTCCCAAGCTCAAACCACAGTGGCAATTGGTCTGTTTTCGTACCTGCGCTTGGTCATACTACGAATCTTACAATGTGGTTGGTTGTCCATGATTGGGGAATGAATAGTTTTACAGGTGGTCATGTTGAAGTTTTAGCAATTCAACCCTTTTCATTTACAGATTTGCTCATCCCTCTTACCATAGCTGGTGGAGTCGCTTGTTCCATTATTGGTATCGGTGTCTACTTGATGAAGCGGAAACGATGACCCAATAGTTTTATTGTCGATTATTCGACAAGCTCGTCGATATCAATAGCGTACATCTATTCATATAGAGGTAAAACACTTCCTATGTATCCAGTCGACTTAGCGTACATTCACTCATTGAGGAAACCGCATATGAAAATTAAGAAGAATTTGAGCCTATTTCTTGTAATCGCATCCCTTATTCTAAGCATAGGTTCGATTGGAAATCAATTCAGTATCCCTAATTCTCCCTCATTGGGTACAGAGCTTGTTGACGTAGGAGATGGTCAATTTATCGAAGTGGGTCCGGATGAAATTCTTGAAACTTTTTCACTTTCTGATATACCTTCAACTTTCGAAGGTGTAGGATCTCCTTTGAATTTGTCAGAGTATGGGCAGAGGTCAGACAATTTCGATGACCTTGAACTTGCTTACGATCCAGCAAATACTACAACAACTCAGATGGTTTCTATACCATTAGGTCCACTATGGGAGGGGACAGAAATATCTGTCAATGTTAATGACCTCCAAGAAAATCGGACATGGCTTACAAACGCAGGATTCGACGATACATCAGATTGGACACTTGATACAGATGATATTCAAGGTTATACAAACTCGATATCTTCGTCAATATTGAATGGTTATCTCAGCCTCGAAATAGATGGATTTGAATCAGGGGGATGGTATTATCATAACGGTGGTGACAGAGCCTTCGCTGAGCAGAGTATCAGTACGAATCGTGGAGAAGTCACATGGGTAGGGGTTTCACTCGATTACTGGGTTAATGATGATTGGAGCGGGTTACCAATTGGATTCTGGCAGCTTTACGCTCAAGTTGGAACTGCTGATAATGACACAAATCATCTCTGGGACATGTTGTTTAGTGATGCTCTCGCTCAAGAAGTTTGGTATTCCACTGGATTAGTTGAAGCTGATGCTTCTCTCATCGATTCTTCCAATTTTGTTTTGCAGGTAGGTATGAAAACAACGAGGAATTTCGGTTGCAGACCAGCGCTCAACCCCGAGGTCAGAATGGACAACATCAAAATATACGTTAAGTCACGAGTACAGCCAAGCCAAGTGAATCTGCAAATGAATGGAAATCCGGTTTCCAACACAACTGATGGGTTCAGTTGGCTGTGGAGTACTGGGTCTGTCTGGGAAACAGCCACAAATCCGTGGACTGGTAGTTCAGTCAATGCCACATTCAGTTGGACTCCTACACCTGTTAATCCTGATCCTAACTTCGATATTCGTGTCACTTTCTCTGCTGACATGACGGTTTACGCGAGAAAGGTAAATCAGTCCACATTGTATGAGGGGGATATTCAAAGTTTAGGAAGTTCTTATTCCGTATCAAACGCGAGTCAAGTGGATTGGACCACGTATTATTATGTGGCAGTTCCAAATGGATACTCAGATTCATACTATTTCAATTCAAGCAAGGCTGACACACTCGTCGTCGATACAGTTTCTGAACCACGTTTTCCCAGCGTCAACTTTCCTTATTGGTCAACTGATGCGACTAGCTTGAATGTATCCGTCTATGAAGGTGTAACTGGAACATATCAAAACGGCTTCTGGAAGATTACTGCACATTCGGACAATATTATTCAAGACCTCAGAATGTCTAGTGGTGTCACTTGGGTTACATCCAATTCCTATAGCGCAAATGACAATGTCCGTTTTAGAGCATATCTCGATTCAGCCTACAATGGAGCATCTGTCACAATCAATGTATACGATACTCTTGGAGAACTTTGGACTTCTGTTGATGCGATAGTATCTTCTGGGATTGCTGAAACAACCGACTTGAATCTCGATCCGTATACAGCTGAAGTTGGTTTGTGGACTGTTCAAGCATTTGTGAATGATTCAATTTCTGGAAGTTCAGTAGAGAATGTTGGAGTATATGCACGAGAGTTCTCCATTGAGCACGGGTCTGACATATATCTCGCATATCCTAGAGAATCCATTGTTTCTTGGGAACGCAATTTAACATACGGTCAGGATATGCTTCTGCAAATCGGTGTAAATGATTCTGACAATGGTTTACTACTGCCTGATGGTTCTGCAACTTATAATTGGACGACAGGAACTAATCCTTTGTTTGACATGGGTACTGGGGAATATAGTGTTGTACTCAACACTGCAGACCTAGGACTTCCAGGTCGTTACGCGATAGCTATAAACTGGAATAAACAGTTCTATGACTCAATCCAACGTTATTTTATAATAAACGTCGTTGAAGAAACAACTCTACAATCTTCAAGTGCTCCAGGAGTGCAGGTGCCACTCGGTGATAGTGCAATACTCCAATTGTTCTATTCTGATTCAGCCGATTCAGGCATAGACAACGCAGGGTTATCATGTAACTGGACCGATTCACCTTATTCTATCGATCCTGTGAATGGTGAACCTGGTAACTACACACTCACGATAAATACAAGCACTTCCAATATAGGTACCTATGCAGTCGTCGTTACTGCTTTGAAAGACTACTACACAACCTCATCGGTATTACTGTTTGTGGAAATCCGGCAGATTTTCACTTCGGTTTCTGTGTCCCAAAGTATCATCGAAATATTCGTAGGCTATCAGGAATCAATTACATTAACTTACTGGGATACAGATCACGATTTACCAATTTCAAATGCTGAAGACTCAATCTCGTGTAACTGGTCTGAAAGTCATCAAACGGGAGATATGAATTATACAATCTCAATGAGTTCTCCCGGTGAGTATGAAATCACATTTTACTCCATTATTACTGACACAATCCGGGACTACCTTGTCAACTTTGATGTTAGTCGTTACGGATATCAAAATCAAACTTTCGATATTAGTGTAAACGTCATCACGCATCTGACCTCTCTATCCCTTGATAATCCGATAGAGCCAACACCTTACACAGGACAGATCACCATATATCTACTTTATTTTGATGTTACATCTTCTTCCGGGATTGTAGGTCAAGATGTTCTAATCTATGCTACAGCAGCTGGTGTACCTTCTCTTCAGTTTACGGTTGTTAATGGATCAGTACAAGGTCAATATATTCTGAGGATCACCGCTGACCAATGGGGTTCAATCGGATGGAAGGATATTGTCATTTATGCAAATTGGACTAACCCTCAACCGAAGCATGCCAACAAAGTACTACAAGTTAATGCACGTGTTGCAGGTAGTCCGACAGACTTGTTTATTGGTACAAATCCACTAGCAACGCCGTACGGGGAAAATGTCACATTTTCAGTGGTATTTTGGGATGTCAGTAATATGACTGGCATAACCAATAGTACCGGTGCTTTCCCGCTGAATGTATTCTTCTACGTGGACGTTCTTACACCTGGTCAAAGCTTAACTCAAAGCTTTATGGTGATTTCAGAATTGGGTAATGGTGAGTATCAACTTACATTCAACACGACATATCTTAGCGGTTTGATAGGTTGTGAGCTCCGTATCCATGCTAATTGGACTGCTAGCCAATTACCGTTGTATGAGAATAGAACGCTTACAGTTATAGTGTACGCTCGATACCGTCAAACAAGCGTTGTTTGGAATCCCCTTCCAACGACTCCATACGGTGAAAATGTAAACTTAACTTTTTCATATATAGATGTATTAACGAGTTTAGCGATAGCAGATGATCCACAACTGAGCTATCAAGTTCAAGAGAGTGGACTGGTCCTAAGTACATTTTACTTGGATGGTAGTCGAGAGTTTGTATTGACAATTAATACAACATGGTGGGGTGATGTTGGTACCTTTACATTCCACCTCAACGTTACATGGAGTGGCAAACCCTTCTACCAGAATAGGACTAGCATTTCAATTTCGATTATTCTAAGGAATAGGTACACAAATCTTAATCACGGTTCTTATACATCAATCCAGTATGGAAACGAATTGGTTCTTTTGTTTACGTACAGGGACCTTGACGACCAATCTTTCCTGAGCACAGGGACGTTGACTCTCGATGCTTGGCTTTCTGGTTTCACTGTGGTTGATAATAATGGTGATGGAACATATACAGTGACTCTTGATACAAGCATATTCCCATCTCTTGGAATTTTCACAGTTAACGCCTCCATCCTTTATACTGGTAGTAATCAATGCAATAATGCCACTGACTTCTTCTATCTCACACTCATTGACAGAAGAACCCAGTTAATTAGCGAAGTTCCTTCCTCAGCTGTTTTCCTAACTGAGGCTGTGATTGTAGTATCATATATTGATGATAATACATACACAGGTATTCTTGATGCAACGATAACGGCAACATGCGTGAACACATCGCTCCAGATTGGTGTTAATTACTGGGTTGATCCTCTTGCAAATGGTGTATATCGAATCAGAATATCAACAACCGATTTGGGTAGCTTTGGCCAGTATATAATTACAGTTTCCGCAAACAAATCTGGATCGCCGTTCTATCTAGATAGAGTGATAGATGTGTCAATCGACGTTGTAAGAAGATATGCGACAATATCGGTTTCTCGCTCTCCGCTCACTACACCATTCCTTGAGAATGTCGAGTTCCAGATTACTGTACTAGATGATGTGAATGGATCGAGAATAACCCTAGACAAGTCAGTTCTCACCATAACATATGGAGGAGGTACAATAATTCTAGATTCTCAGTACATCCTCACTGGCTTGGATGGATATTATTGGATATCCTTGAATTCCACAATTCTGACAAATCAACTAGTAGATGCTTATCTTATTACAATTGATTTTCATTGGGGTGACATAGCTCCATACTTTGAAAATTCGACAACCTCAACCCGCGTCACAATATCAGCTAGATTTACTCAAGCATCAGTTCTCTCTACCCCGCCAGCATACTATTTCTTTAACATCAGTGCTCTGGTTAATTTCGCTGACTATCTAACTGGAAGCGAAATTCCTGGAGCAAGTCTTTCTGTGGAAAGTGTTAACTCGACAACTTTCACTGAATGGATTATTGACAACGGAGATGGCACTTATCAGATTCTTGTAGACACAACGACCTTGTCCGGATTGGGTAGGTATCTCTTTACTGTAAACCTGACTTGGTATGGAACTCCTTTCTATTCAAACGTTACAAACCTCAGCTTTTCAGTGGTTGTCAACTCAGTATCAACGTCACTTAGTTTCACACTACCAGTAGGCGTCACCCATTACTTAGGAGATGTAGTAAGTGCCAATATCACTTTCACTGCTATTGAATTCGGTGTAGGCATTACTGGTGCAGAAGTTTTGAGTGATTGGAATACCACATATCCAACAATAGCAACAATAAATGAGATTGATGTGGGTGTGTATGAAATGATCATCCAGACCTCAGGGATGGATGCGGGTCTATTCTCATTTTCAATAAATGCTTCAAGATACCTCCATCAAAATCAATCAATAATAGCTGACATCCTGTTAGCTGCAGTACCTGTTCAGGTCGAGCTTATCTTTAGTCCTACAAATCCATTGTGGGGTGATTCTATTGATTTCCAGGCGAATGTCACTGACGCAAGGAATGGAAATCCAATTGTTGGCGCTTACGTCAATCTTTCCCTTTCTACAATAAATGTCAATATGACTCCTGGAGCACCTGGTTTATACATTTGTACAATTCAGAGTTGGCAAATAATCGCTGGTGAATACACGATTACAGTGAGGTCGGTCCTCACAAACTATGAGAGCAGACAACGAGACTTCCAAATACGAATTGATAAAATCGCTTCCAAACTATTGGGATCTCTAGATCCTCAGACAACTGTGAATGGATTAAATGTTAGTATCGAAGTAGATTATCTCATCTACGCAAACAGCTCTTCAATTGAGAATGGATATGTGACATACAGCTGGATTGGAGGTTCTGGTCTACTTACTTGGTCTGCGGTGGATGGCAAATACATTGTGGAGTTCCTCGTTTCTGGAGCTAGTGTAGGCAGTCATCAGATTCTCATACAAGCGTCCTCTGATTATCACAAGAGCGTATCTGTACAACTAACAATAGAGATAACCGAGCTTTCAACCAATCTTGTGGCTATTTCAGAAAGCCTTGTTTCTATTAACTTCCGCGATATTGCGAACATTACGGTCTTTCTTAATAACACAGATCTGAATACGGCTGTAAGTGGCGCAACTCTATCTTTTGGAGTTGGATCCCTTCTAGGTAATTTATCAGAGCTCGCAGTGCCTGGTTATTATAGTGCAATTGTGAATACTTCAGAGTTAAGTGTTCAAGAATGGACCATTAGCATTTCCAGTGTTAAACCGGGATATACTCCGTCCTCAATTCGGTTCACTCTATCTGTTATCCAAGTAGACACTGAAATTATCATACTCACTCCGGCAACACTCAGTGATTATTATGGAGCGGAAGTCACCTACATATTATTCTTCAATGACACTCATGCAAATGAAGGGATATCTGGAGCTGTCACCAACTTTACTTTAGAACATCTCAAAGGGTCTCTTTTCGATCATGGAAATGGAACATACTCCCTCACCTTGAATACCTCAGTGGTTCTCGCAGGAAGTGTACCACACGACATATCTATAACATTCTGGAAAGAGAACTACCGTTTTGCTTCAGGACTTGTGAAGCTTCTTGTTAATCCTATTTCCACAGAGATAGTTGGTGAACCTACTGCAGTTTTCCCAGTTTATGATAACTACACAATGTTATTCGAATTTTGGGATGACCTTAATGATAAACCGATTACCGATGGACTCGCGACGGCCGTTTGGGAATTCGGAACTGTACTATTGACCAATCTTGAGAATGGTTCTTATGCATTTGGTCCTAGTGAAGCAAACCTTGATACTCCACTACAAGACCGCCCATCACCATATGAAATCCGAATATCCTTCTCTCGAGGAAATTACTCACGCGGTGAGATTATTGTTCTTATGACAATAAATGAGATTGCTACTATTATCATAGCATCTGAACTCCCCTCTCCAATTTATGTTGGAAGAATATTCCTGCTCAATTTCACATACCTTGATGATGATCATTCACTTGCAATTACTGATGCTGAAATCTCTATATCCGTTGGAGGTCTAATTCGGGAAACTGATCTAGATTTCGATTATGAGAATGGAACATATAGATTAGCATTCAATGCTCCTAACTTACAATATTACAACCTAATTATCACGTTTAGCAAGGTTGATTATCAGATAGTGGTGATTGAGTATGATATTTACACAGTTTTGACGCCTGAACAGCAGACACTTGCTTTGGGATTCCAATATGGTACAATTCTGATCCTCATCATGGCATCTTTAGGTGCTTTGTATTTCAGAGTATTAGCAATTCCAAAACTATTGAGAACCTTAAGAAAAATGGTTCGGACTCTAAGTAAAGGCAAGATTCCAAAACCTGCTAGTGTTCCTATGAGACGTCAAATGTTACTAGCTTTAATGAACGAGGATCTCGAGCCAATAAGAATCCAGAAGTCTGTTGATGATGTAAGCCTTTCCACCGTTGATGTTACAGTCATGGATGTTGAAGAACTACTAGAAGATCTTGCAATTGTTGTTGGCCTGACTCCTGAAGATATCAATACTTTGCGCCAAGATCTCGATAAGATGAGACCCAGTGAGAGAGCTGGTTTCATTAGCGAAGTTCTCAAACAGGAACGATCTCGACGTGCTCAAGAGCTTGCTGAAGCAGAGCGAGTTGCAGAAGAGGGTGTCCCGGCTGAAGTAGCTGAGGAACGTTTGTCTGAGGATGAGCTGATACACTTGAGGGAGCGTCTCTCGAAGATGGGAATTGAAGAGACTGAAGTTGAGCTCATGGTAGAACAGGCGAAGAATCTCACGAAAGCAGAGATAGATGCACTTCTTAGAGAAATTGGAGGGATGGACGAATGAAAATCCGAAATAAATTTCCGCTTCTGATATTTGTCACATTCATAATGACCTTCAATGCTTTGGCAGTGATTGGAACTACTCCAATAGTGAATAATCCATTGATCTCTGACCAGATTACCAACCAGCGAGAAAAAAGTGTGACGACTCCACTATTTGAATCTGAACGTCAGTATGCGAATTCCGAACAAGGTTGGACCATGTGGTCTGATGTTTCATCTGGACTCACAACTCAGGAATTCGGTAACAGAACTGATGTATTCACCGATAATCGGATTCAGTACTTCCCATCAAATAGTAGCACAAGTGAAACATCGGTGACAGTACCAATGGGGAATGCTTGGGAAGGTCATGAGTTGTTTGTGGGCATCACGGATCTGACTGAGAACAGAACATGGGTCCAAGATCCCGATATGGAGAATAGTCCTGTAAGTTGGACCTTGGATACTCAATCAGTTGGAGGAGATACATCTCCTGCATCTTATTGGGTACCCGATGGCCACGGTTTGGGTGATGATTCCGTTGGATTTGATATAGCTCAAGGCTCTGGTGACCCCTCTGTGGGAGAGCGAGCATGGGCTGAACAGACATTCGCAGTGAATCGTGGAGAAGTCGTATGGGCTGGTTTTAGATTGGATTATTGGATTGAATCAGACTGGGGTGCTGATGGCTTTGTTGCCGTGTTTGTTTCAATTGAAACAAATGACTATACTCAACGCGTGTGGCAAAAGTCATTCTCTGATGTGGCATCAGAACAAGTTTGGTATGACAGTGGTTTGGTAGAACTGCCTGACCTGTCTATATTCGACCTGTCAGATGGTGTCACGGTGACTGTTGGTCTTTATAGTCAGCAGACTGTCAACTATAGTCCTGACCTCGATCCATATGCTCGTGTTGATAACTTCGAACTCTATCTAAAGACTGAAACTGATCCGAGTGACATCAACCTCCAGATGAATGGCATTGATGTTGATGACTTCATTCGTGGTGGTTCATCAGTTCCTGGTTTAGGAAATGTCACTGAGATTCCATTGCCTACCTGGACAACAAGCCCTGTTGACGTAAACTTTTCTTGGACTCCAACTCCTGCAACACCCGACCCCGACCGTGCTATCTGGGTCGACTTCAACATTGAAACAAATCTTTATGCGAGAGGTGTCAAGACGACTGTATCAACACAAGATCCCACCTCTTATGGAGAGATTTTCGAAGCTACAAACTCCACATCCGTCGAGTACTTGACTTGGTTCTACGCTGATATTCCCGCTGAGTATGACAATAGATACTACTTCAACATCTCATTACCAGAGAATAGGGATGTTTACTTTGTTGGCTCACCCCTTCGTAATGATGTGAATATCTCATCTTGGGATGAAGGGCATGGTCCTGATTGGTACGCCAATATCACTGCGTATCCATATCTTGATAGATGGGGCTATTGGCTCATCAAGAGTATCGGTACGAATATGATTACAGATCTCTTTATGACTAATCCTGGTGGCGGCACTTCAGCAAGAACTATGACTCTAAGAGATTCTGATTCTGCATACTTTACAGTGGATGTAGGTGCCCAATTCGCAGGAGTCACAACGAACATCACAGTATTCTCTCCATCCAGTAGCGATTGGTATTCAGAGCTGGTTGTGGTCAATGGGACAGGTTATGCAAATTCACGAGAATTGACCTTCGGTAATAATGCTACTGCAGGTGAGTGGATTGTCCAGGCCTTCTGCAACAATAGTCAAGGAGGATCAGATTGGAATAAGACGGGATTCTTCCGACGTTCATTTGATATTGCACATGCATCCACATCAACACTGCTGAATCCTGAGGATGCCGTTTCAACATGGACCACCAATGTAACATATCCCGATCTCTTCTTGGTAAGAATTCGCATCAATGACTCTGATATTATTGGAACAACAGTATCTGGTGGACAGATGAGCTATAATTGGACCACTGGAACTGAGTACTTTGGAGAAGCAGGAAACGGTGAATATCTAATCACTCTTGATTCTGGTGACTTACCACAGAAAGGTCAATACATATTGAATATAGAATGGACACATCCGCATTTCGATACAGTTCAGGAAGTGCTCACACTTAATCTGCATTTTGAAGGAAATCTCATTCTTGAGGCACCTGATTCTCCAGGTCTATCGATTCCCTTCGGATACAATGGTTCTTTCACAATAGGGTTCGAAGATTTTCTAGGAAGCCGAATCGATTCAGGCATTTTAGATTGTAACTGGTCCAGTTATTATAGTGTTTCAGCTGTTGCTGGATCTCCAGGTAGCTACAAGTTTTGGCTAAATACAACATTTACAAGCATGGGCGAATATGTTGTCGAGATTACCGGAACTGCACCTTATGTCTTACCTCAAAGGTATCTACTCTATGTCGAGGTTCGTGAACTATACACAAAGGTAACATACCTGCAAAACGTAGTTAACATACCTGTAGGTGAAGCTCGTTCATTAACATTTGAATGGACTGATGCAGACCACGATACTCCCTTAACTGGTATGAATGACTCGATTCTAAGTGATTGGCCTGGTAACTATAGCGTCAGTGAAACTACTCCTGGACTGTATAATCTAACTATATTTACTACAGATATTACTCCTCTTGGATCATCCTCTATCATGGTGAGCTTTTCAGGTGCAACAATGCAAAATCACACCATCACCATTCAAGCAATTGTCACAACACATACAACTCTATTCACACTTGATGAGCCAATAGTGCAGAGCTATTTTGGTGTTGATGCTTACATACTAGTCTACTATCTCGATACAGATCTAGGTCTTGGTATCGATAACAGCTCAACTAATGTCACAATAATAGTGACAACTCCTGATGTTCCCACTCTAAGCTTTTCTGTTAATGATTTGGGTTCAGGCCATTACAATATCACATTTGCAACCTCACAATGGTCTACTATAGGTTGGAAAAACATAACAATACAAATTCAATGGACCGGTTCGGTTGAGAAACTACAGCCAGGGTCAATAGACACAATATTCAGATTGGTTGGTACTCAAACAGACCTATTTCTAGAAACTGCTCCTGTTGCCACATATTATTTGGATAATTTCACCTTCTCTGTCGTGTACTATGACCAAATTAATGCAACATACATCTCCAATTCATCAGAAGCTGTATCAATCACCTTCATTCCTATTGGACCTCAGAATCCAGTCACTGGCGATGATTTCTTCATTGAAATCGTTGTAGATGGACCTACTGTATACTATGAGTTAAGATTGAATAGTACTAATCTAGAAGGAATTGGTTTGTTTGAGGTTGAAATTACTTTTCTATGGAAAAGCGGAGTTCTACCTCTATATGAGAATCAAACAATCACTGTATTTCTGATGGTTCTTGAACGTCCTACTTAT
>VAPB010248955.1_pt1 | contig 26516 bp, 22 predicted proteins | sample 3395101 | NCBI WGS metagenome assembly VAPB01 (sample SAMN08290433, study PRJNA428436) | hydrothermal vent metagenome | isolation source: Deep-sea hydrothermal vent chimney | place: Indian Ocean: Southwest Indian Ridge | reverse complement strand
TGGTCGCACACCCACCTGGACCAGGGCGCCTTCACCATCTACAGGGGCGGGGCGCTGGCCATCGACAGCGGCGCCTACGGCGGCGGCAGCGGCTACGGTTCTGATCACCACATGAACTATGCCTATCAGACAATCGCCCACAACACCATCACCGTGCAGGACCCCGACGATACAGTGCCCGCTCCCCGTAAGAACAAAGAACCACGTCAGATCGCCAATGAAGGCGGTCAGCGACGTGTCGGTTCCGGCTGGGGTATCGAGGCCGCCCCCCTGGATCTCGCCGAATGGCGGCGCAAACGCGAGATCTACCACACCGGAAAGATCGAAAAATACCTGGCCAGGGACGGCCTGGTCGTCGCAGTGTCAGATATCACGCCGGCTTATACCAACAGCTACTCCGGTGAAGGCACATTTTCACACAGAACACGACGGGTGGAACGCCTGTGGCGCACATTCGGCTACGATTCGGTGGACGATGTGGTGGTAATCCTTGATCAGCTGCGCACGACGCAAGCCTGGTTCAGGAAGCGCTGGTTGTTGCATAGTATCGAACTACCTGAACAACGCATCGAGCACGGCTTCCGGGTCACCAGTACGCCTTCCGACAGGAGCGGCCATTCAGGAGGACGCCTCGAGGGCCATATCCTGCTGCCAAAGTCGCCAAAGGTACGGATTGTTGGTGGCAAAGGCGCAGCCTTTCTCGCGGACGGGATAAATTATGACGAGGATGGGGAGCTGGAAGAGAAATTGCGCAGAAGAAAAGACACCGAGCCGGGCGCCTGGCGCGTCGAAATATCTCCGGCAAATGATGCCGTGGATACGCTATTCCTGGTTGTCATGTTGCCAGCGTCCCTGTCACCATCGCCGGCTCACCGAGTCCGACTCCTGGAGGAGACAGACAGAGTCGGCTGTGAAATCGCGGGGCCAAAACGCACGACGCGCTGGTGGTTCACTCCAGGACGCAACGGCCTGGACATCGAGGTCATTTCTCCTGGTGGAGAAATGACCAGACATCCTGTTTGGGTCAAGTAATCCATAATGGATCAGCCAGAATCCTGATGTTGATGCCACTCACCATCGTAATCTGCAGCCACAATCGCTCGGCATTGCTGGAAAGAACCCTGGCGTCCCTTAACCGTGCACATCGCCCTGCAAACTGTTCGGTCAATGTGCTGGTGGTCGCCAATGCCTGCACGGACAATACCGCGGACTTCCTCAGAAATTACCAAACGCAGGCGGTAGAGAATGATTGGCTGCCACTCGCCTGGCTTGCAGAAACAACCCCGGGTAAATCTCACGCCTTGAACCGCGCCATCGTGGAGCTTCGCTCAGAACTGGTCGCTTTAGTAGATGATGACCACCGGGTGGATGAGGATTATCTGACCGCTATTTGTGCTGCAGCAGAAACCCACCCTGATGCCACCCTGTTTTGTGGTCGCATTCTGCCGGACTGGGACGGATCGGAACCGGCCTGGGTCCATGACACGGGTCCGTACCGCATTTATCCTCTTCCGGTACCCCGCCAGGACCAGGGTGACAAACCACACCGGATAGGCCATGAAGGCCCGATACCCGGGGGTGGTAATCTTTTCCTGCGGCGGCAGGTATTTGATCGTACAGGCGGGTTCTCCACGGCGCTGGGGCCGCAGGGACACAACCTGGGAGGGGGGGAGGATACCGACTTCGTTTTGCGCGCCCTGGATGCCGGGGAACAACTGCTCTACATTCCTGATGTAATACAGTACCACTATGTAGACCCTGCCCGCCTGCAACTTGCCTACCTGCTCAGGAAGAGTTTTCAGCGTTCGCGCGCCGGGGTGCAAACCGGCCAGCAGCTCACGCGGATCCCGCTATACATGTGGCGCAAACTGGCAGAATACGTTTTTCATGCCGTGTTTTCCCTGCAGTGGGCGAAAACGCGATTTTTTCTGGTGCGAATTGCAGCGGTGCTGGGTGAGATTCGGGGAATTCATACGTAGGTATGCACCCCATAGACATGCGCGCAAAACCCGTCAACTCATCCATATCATTGAGCTTGTTATATAAACGACTCTGTACAGCACTACTGGGTTCACTTGAGATCCTGAATCCGCCGTTGGAGCATACGCGACCCCGGGCGGGTCTTCAGACCCGCTTCGAGAACTTTTCGCGCCTCGTCGGGTTGATTGAGTTCGACATATAAATCAGACATCCCGGCATATGCTGGCGTGTAGTTTCGTTTTTCCCGAATCGCGAGCTCGTAGTGTTTGATAGCCTCTGCGGTCTGCCCTTGCTTACTCAAAGCCCGCCCCAAACGGGTATGGACATCAGGATAGAGAACACATCGCGAATACGATTGGCAATCTTTTTTCGCCCAAGAATTCATTCCGGCCACCGCTTTTTGCAACAATCTGTTTCGCGAGTTCTGATTTTCAGCAGTTCTAGCCCGAGCCTCAAAAAAAAGAGCTTCGCAATAATGATGCACGCTTGGTGCCCTTGGATGGGTAATGCCCTTAGCTCTTTCTTTGCAGAAAGGGGGGAGAAGATGGCTATTCTCCCGCCAAGAATCACCGCCCGCAACTAAGTTCTGCCATGGGATAGAAAGCCCCACTACTAAAAGCAGGATTGTTCGCGTCATGATTGATCCCCCTATTATTTTGTAGCCATATTTTCTCATAAACCTGCTAAGCATGGCCAAAATTCTACAAGCTACTTGAACGTAATATCCTTATGTGTCAAAATTCTGTCGTCAAATATCAAATTCTTACAAAAACTGATTAAATTACAAGGATGACTAGGCCTGAAGCTCATATGCAGGGCGTGCTTCCACTACAAATTCTTTGGTAAAATAATGAAATATAACATCCCTTTGCATGATCTACGACAAAGTGAAATTCCTAACCACAGTCTCGTAGCAAGTCTCAACTGTTTCTTCGTACACACTAAATATTTAGCATGACTATTGCTGAAGTATTGTCATGACCTACCAAGGTAAGCTACAAACAAACATCAACTGTGACATTCGCATATGATCAGGGTTGCAAGAAACATCTACAATTATCGAGAATTACTGGGTGTACTGGCGTGGAAAAATATCACGGTGCGTTACAAACAGGCCTATCTCGGTATCGCCTGGGCTATACTGAAACCGGTCAGCCTCATGCTGATTTTCACACTGGTGAGAAGTTTTGTTGGCATCGAAAGCGGTGACATACCGTACCCGATCCTTACCTTCGCCGCATTAATGCCGTGGATACTGTTCCAGGAATCAGCGACGGATGGTATCAACAGTGTCGTAGGCAATGCCAGCCTGATCCGTAAAATCTATTTCCCAAGGGAAATATTCCCGCTCACGGCTGTCACTACCAAGCTAGTGGAGTTTGGCATTAACTGCTTGATCCTCGCAGGCCTCATGATATGGTATGGAATGGTTCCTACCGTCTACATCTTCTGGGCGCCACTCATCATCTTCTATACGCTGCTGGTCGCACTCACGCTCTCCTTCTTTGGTGCGGCCCTTAACGTGCACTACCGTGATATAAGCCAGTTCCTGCCGGTGGCACTCTCACTTCTGATGTATGCTTCGCCTGTTATTTATCCACTCAGCCTGGTTAAGGAAAAACTTCTGGAGCAACGTGCCGCCGGCGACTGGTCCGATTTTTTATATACACTTTACACTGCTAACCCGCTTGCTGGTATCATCGACGCCTTCCAACGTGCAGTCCTGCACGGCAAGGCACCGGACCTGATGTCCATGTTGCCGGGGTTCATCGCACTGACCATCCTGCTTCCTCTAAGCTATCGTTTCTTCAAACGGGCTGAGGATTATTTTGCAGATATGATATAGAGGACACCAGACATAATGATATCTCAATGCAAAACACCGCAAGAAATAATGCTTCCCTTTGCGATATTCTCAGCCTCTATCAATTAGTTGATAACCTCTAATGCCAATCATTGAAATAACCCATGTTACCAAGGAATACCGACTTGGCCAGATCACCAGCTTAAGGGGTTCAGCGATGAACCTGGTTCGCAGGATACGGCGTCAGCCAGTCATAGAACGCACACGATTCAAGGCTCTTGATGATATTAACTTCTCGGTAGAAAAGGGGGAAGTTGTAGGCATCATCGGACACAATGGCGCCGGAAAAAGCACATTGCTCAAAATACTTTCCCGGGTTACCACTCCAACCCAAGGAACGGTGGCAGTGCATGGCAAGGTTGCGCCCCTTATCGAAGTTGGTGCCGGCCTGAGTCCCGAACTTACCGGTCGCGAGAACATCTACCTGAACGGCAGCATCCTGGGTATCACCAAGGTTGAGATCAGAAAAAAATTTGATGACATCGTTGCCTTTGCCGAACTGGAAGAGTTCATCGATACTCCCATCAAACGCTATAGCTCAGGAATGAAAATCAAACTGGGATTTTCTATCGCCACCAGCATTGATGCTGAGATTCTAATCGTTGATGAGGTGCTTGCTGTGGGTGATCTCGCCTTCCAGCGCAAGTGCTTCGACAGGATGGATGATTTGATCAAAAGCCGTGGTAATACAGTACTTCTGGTTAGCCATAATATCCGCCAGGTTGAACGGCTGTGCAAACGTGTAATCACGCTTGACCATGGAACAATTTCTGAGGATGGATCTGCCAGCGAGGTTTGCAGACACTTTTATGAAAAAAGTAACGAGACAATCAGCAACTACTATAAATCCAGTAACAGCTTGATTTCAAGAATAAAAGGGTCTGGTGAAGTTGAACTACTGGCAATAGAAATACTAGATGAAAACGGAGAATCTGCTGATTCTGTTTTCTCCGGTTCGACATTGCGGGTGAGAGCACGACTTAAAGTTAATCACTTTGTAGAAAAACCTGAGGTTGTTATTGGAACGCACACTACCGACTTTTTTTATCTAAGCGCATCTTCCACCGCCTTATTTGATGAGCGCCCTGATTTTACACCAGGTGAACATATAATTGAATGCATCATACCCTCATTTCCACTAGCGCCTGGCACGTACTGTCTCTGGCTAGCTGTATTCGATCAATACCGCAGGCTAATTTTCTCAGGTGAAACCCTGAAAAGCTTCTCGGTAGTGAACCCGAGTAACGAAGCAAGAGAGCCAAGCCTAAGAGTGTTAAACCTCTCTTCTCAATGGCTCATTGATGGGACTTCATTCGCCCCGTCCGAGCTGAATGACAATGTGCTCCAAAAATGTGAAGTCTAGAGGGAAGCGCAAATTCACTGGCACGTATCGCATTTACAGCGCTTAATTCCCAGATGGCTAGAAATGACATACTTGGACTAGCAAATAGCCACAGGGTCGATGATTTTAGTATTTGGAGACAACCTTTCGTCTCCTTTACACTATTACTTGAATTTTAATGTGAGAAGAATTCAGCAGATGTGGACAGCCTTGACAAATACGCTCCTGAAACATCACGATAGCTGGTCACGGCTTGTGCCTGGCTTCTACTATCCATACCGGTTCGCTGGTGGCACGATTTATCTGGATATCACCGAATCCCCAATGATGCTCTCCCGCGCTTTGGGACGCTACGAGCCAGACAAACACCGAGCCTTCCAACATTTCCTTCGATCCGGGGACAGTTTCATCGACGTGGGCGTTAATAAAGGCGACTTTTCCTTGTTGGCAGCAAAACTCGTGGGTAAGGAAGGGCAGGTGCTTGCTTTCGAGCCGGAACCCAGCAACTGTCGCTGGATTAGAAAAAGCATCCGCGCTAACGGCTACAGCAATATCACACTCTTCGAAATGGCGTTGAGTGACGAGAACGGCGAAGCCCAGTTGAACCTTGGTGCTAAGAGTGGTTGGCATACGCTGATCCCCGGCCAAAAAGGCCGAGGTCGGGGCGTGATTGAGGTGCAGACACGTAGCCTGGACAGCATTCTTGAAGAAAAAGGCTTGGCCCAGTCCATTCGCATGATCAAGATCGATGTAGAAGGGGCCGAGATGGCAGTCCTCAAGGGGGCTATAAATACCCTGCGTGCTAATCCCGAGGTAGTGCTACTCCTTGATCTTCATCCGCATTTGGGCGTTGACACACGAGAAGTTTGTGAATTTCTTGAGAAACTTGACTTTCGACTCTACAAGGAGAAACCGCCTTTTGATATCCCTGCCCCCGAATATAACAAACTGTTGCAGTTAGTGGCCAGAAGGGGCTAATGCAGCGTAGCGATTAAACGCAATGTGAATGCCTACCTGCAATCAGAACCTGTACCAGTCATGCGATCATTATGAGCAACTTCCACATAGCTGAGTTTGTTCAGCCGTTCGCACCTCCTGCGGCCACTAAAGGCCGTTTCCACCCACCAGCGTTTATTGTGGGCAAGGAGCGTAGTGGCACGACACTCCTTTCGGTGATTCTTAACCGCCATTCTGAAGTGTGTGTTACTCCCGAGACAAACTTTCTCTACAGATTGTTTAGACATCCTGGAGGGCCAAAAGGGTTTGAGCGAGATTGGCCCGACTCACTCTATGATATTGTTGACCGGATGCGTCCCACCGCAGACTGGGATAAGCCCGCACGCCTCGTGTATGAAAGACTAGGGGGCAAAGCCGTTTCGGGCCGTGAAGCATTCATGGCGTTGGGACAATTGATCAGTGAACACTATGGAAAATTGCTCTGGATTGAGAAGACGCCCAACCATGTCCTCTGCCTGCCCTTCATTCGCAGCTTGTTCCCCAATGCCCCTGTTATTCACATTGTTCGCGACGGCAGGGATGTTGCGCACTCATTGACCAGGGTCAGCTTCGGAAGTGCGAACTATTTCGGAAATCTATGGCAATGGAAGCAGGCTGTTTCTTGTGCGCACAGGTTCCAAGATTGCGATGCAAACACCTTGGCTGTACGTTATGAGGACATGGTTAAGGAGCCGGAACAAATTATAAATCAGGTCTGTGCGTTCCTTGGCATACCTTTCGAAGGCAGCATACTGACGCCGGATGGCTCGGAAAAGAGCATACTCGATACGACCGGTGACCACATGGATCAAGCATCCATGGCCATCGACAAGTCCAAGCTCGCATCCTGGCGCAGAACTTTGTCGCCTGCGATGCAGAGGACAGTCGAAATGATTGCTCATGATGAGTTGCAAGCCTGGGGCTATGAATTGACCACACCGGCCGCGCATCCTGCTCGTAGACTTCGTCTCCATGAAGCCATGCTTGTGTCACGACGCCATCGCCACTTGTACGATATCGTACTTCAATCAATTGCAAATGGGCGTGTTCCTGTACAATTGGAGGACGTTGCTACGCTCACTGGACCACTTCCGCAACAGTTGCCCGACATATGGATAACAGGTGAGTTGCCATTAACGTATCCCTCACGTGCAGGTAGCTCTTCGTCGGCAGGCATACTCATCAGACTTGTTGCAAAGCTACTGCGACTAAGATTTTCGGGTACCCGACTCATTTGGATCTTCCATCCTGACCCGGCTCAGTCAGCGAAATGGCGATTGCGGCGGATAGCTGAACGGATCATGATGAGAATGGCTACGCTAGTCATCTGGGATGAGGATAAATTTGCTCTATTGCAGGAACGTAAGCCCTGTATCGGGACGTCAGCTGAAAAGCACCTGTGCAGCTCCTCTCCCGACTTGGCACAACGAATTCAAGATGCGCTTGATCTCAATTCTATGTCTCAGCTCTCCGAACTTTCACTATTGGAAGATGAGAGCCGAGAAGGGCGTTGCGAATAGCCAGGTTCACTGAATAATGATCTATTACTTATGCCCCGATAGCAACAACCCCACTGGCGGCATCAAGGTCATCTATAGGCATGTGGACATATTAAACAAGCATGCATTGGCTGCTCGTGTGTTGCATCAGAAGAAAGGGTTTCGCTGTACATGGTTCGAAAACGATACCCGAATTGCCTACACGAGGTCCCCTTTCCACTCTTTCACTTCACGTCTGCAAAAAGCAATCAGAATCCGCCTCAAAAATACCACGAATAGCACGATTCCAGTGGTCGATGGTACCCGCACCGTGATTGATTTCAACGACATCCTTGTCCTGCCGGAAAGAGTCGGCCCGGATGTATCCATCTATGGTGTGGATATCCCCAAAGTAATCCTGAACCAGAACGGATTTCTGACTTTCAAGCACTATTCCTTCGCCAAGGAAAGGCTCACGAGTGCTTACACCGACCCTTCTGTTTATGCTGTCCTCGTCAACTCGGAGCATTGCGATGAATTTGTCCGACAGGCTTTCCCGGAGGTGGCTACGGAACGGTTTTATCTGTCCATGGATCCTGGTCTTTTCCACTTCCAGGCAAAGAAAAAAAAGCAGATCTGTTTTTCACGCATCAAGAACGCGGCCGATGCCCTGCAGGTCATCAATATCCTCAAGTTTCGGGGGGCGCTGACCGATTTCGAGGTGATACCGTTCATCAATATTTCTCAGAAGAATGTGGCTGAACTAATGCGGGAATCACTCATTTTCCTGAGCTTCGGCAATCGTGAAGGCTTTGGTCTGCCGGCAGCAGAGGCCATGGCATGCGGTTGTATCACCATTGGCTACCATGGCTGGGGTGGCAAGGAGTTTTTCCGGCCCGAGTTTTCCTTCCCGATTGAAGACGGTGATATCCTTGGTTTTGCACAGCGAGTTGAGGAAGTCATCAAGGCATACAACACCGATGAGAACTACTATTTCGAGAAGCGGAACCAAGCGGCTGAGTTCATTACCGAGCAGTACTCGCAAGAAAGAGAAGAGCGAGAGCTGATTGGAGCGTGGAAGCAAATCCTTCAAGACCAGGCCAATAGACGGGATTCATTGTGAATAAGAAGAAGTGGACTGCCGTTATCCTCGTGCTTTCAGCAATGGTTATTGCTGTTCTAGCGCTGCAACACCGCAATTCTTCCGATTGGTTCGTCGAGTACCCGCTACCGTTAATAGAGGAATATCAACATCGCTTGTTTGATATTGGAATTGTCGATGCGAACCAGGATAATCTGCTGGACATATACACTTCCAACCACAACTTTCGGCAAACGCTGTTGATCGCCGATGGACGAGGTGGATACCGTGATGCCCTTGACGAGTGGGGCCTCAACCAGATTAAGGAGTTTCCTGGAGTGGAACTCTCTTACACTGCGCCCCGTATAAATAAGGCCGGACTTTACATTTACTGGCTGGGCAGAGGTGGCAACGATGAGTTTGGCCATAACCTCGTCATCCGTGCTCACAAAATCGAGGAAATTGGCCATTGGCAAGGGACCCTTCAAGTCCTCGCGCCAGTGGAGGTGGCCGAAAACGATGGGATCAATGTTGAGATACAGCCGAAGTCGCCGACCAGTCCAGGAACGGTGGTTAACTTTTCTGCAACTGGCGACGGGCTTCTGGCGTTAAAACTCAAGACCTGGGGACTTCCGCTGAATTTCGATCTCAAGAGCCCCATACAGCCGTCTCAGATATATGTCGGCAACCAAAATGTTTCACCGCGTTCAACCAGTTTTTCCCTGGCGCTACAGGATCGCCATGGTCTGGCGTGGGCAGACTACAATGATGACGGCCGATTGGATGTTTTCATGACCCGTGGAGCAATTGGTGGCACACTCAAACAACTTCCCAAGAACGTGCGAAACACAATCACGGACCACTTTTTCGTTAGTGAAGAGGATGGGCGGTATCAGGACATCGCTTCCAAAATAGGAATCGTAAAGGAAAACTGCTCCGGCCGAGGCGTCAAATGGGTGGACTTCAACCATGATGGTCTTTTGGATCTATTCATTAATTGTCAAGACAGGGGACGGGTAGAGGAGGACTTCCCTAAACAACTTTACCGACAAAACGGGAAGGGACAGTTTGTGAATACTGCAGCTGAGGCCGGCCTCGACATCCCCGATCATCAGTTGATCGACTTCAAATGGCTCGATGCGGACAATGACGGGGACGCCGACCTCCTGACGTCTGAGGACAAAGGGTTCTTTTTGTATCGGAACCAGGCCGGGCGCTTCTCTCCAGAGTTCATGGGCCGGGGGGAATTCGCCAGAGGGGACAAACCTGGGTTGAAGTATGTTAGCACCGACTATTGGGATTTCGATGGTAAGTTGACCGTTGCTGACTATGATGGGGACGGGGATCTGGATGCATTTTCTGTATCAAAAAGAGGAAACACTCTTTTGGTTAATAATAACGGGGTATATTCTCCGGTTGACCCAGCCTCGGTTGGTTTGCCTAATGCGAGTGTAGGTGGCAACTGGGTGGATTATGATAATGATGGTCTCACGGATTTTCACGCTGTCCCCGAGGGTTTATTCCGTCAGCGCAAAGACCACAAATTCGATACCACAAACTTGCTGGTGTTCCCATCGCGAAGGTATATGGGGGCACTATCCAATTGGGCTGACCTGGACAACGACGGGACGCGAGATGTGGTGATTGCACTGAATGAAAACCCCTCATTGTGGCGCTGGTGGGAAAAACCCTTTAAGCGCCCCAAAGACCTTTTCAAATGGAAGTTCCTGGCCTACCGTAATGTCGGTGCGGTAAACCACTGGCTTGAAATTAAACTTACAGGGGCAGCAGGGAACCGGCAGGCAATCGGCGCGCGAGTGACGATCGTAACACCTGACAGCCAACAGACCCAGGAAGTTGGTATCAATGAAGGCGCAGCCTATTCTCAAGGACACTACAGGTTGTACTTCGGTCTGGGGCCGAACAAGAGAGTCGACACAGTGAAAATCCGATGGCCGGATGGTCATCAGCAGGAACTCAAAAACATTGCAGGTGATTCACTGCTTGCGGTTAAACGCAAGTCAGAATCTTAGTCTTTCGCTTTGTTACGCTAACCCAAACCACCGATTTGAAAAACACTCTCTATTATGTGTCCGGCCTAACTCACAGAACAGTTCTCAACCATGATGGCCGTTCGACGGCCATAGATTGAGGGGCATGGAAATGATTATTTCGCACAGTCACAAGTTTATTTTTATAAAGTCATATAAAACCGCAGGCACCAGTGTCGAAGCGGCCATCTCTCAATATTGCAGTGGTGATGACGTCGTTACGCCCCTTGGCGATTACACCTTCAATCGGAACGAAAGAGGCGATTGGATCCACCACTCTAATAATGCTGGAGACTTTCATCAACACGATGTTGCTCTCACCATACGAAACAGCCTGCCGGCAGATATATGGAATGACTATTTTAAATTCAGCATAGCCAGGAACCCCTGGGACAGGGCTGTTTCCTTATTCTCCTGGGGAAAAAGGCGCGACCTTCCCGTGCCACGAAAACGCTTCTACCATTATCTTGGAATACCCTTCGATGATATGCATGAAACCAGAAAACTCTTTTCCGAGTTCATAAAAGGTGGTTGGACAAACAATGATTGCTTTTATACCATTGATGAACAATTGTGCGTCGATTTCGTCATCCACTATGAACGACTTAGAGAAGACTTCCTAGAAGTCTGCAAGTCGATTGGCGTCCCGGCGAAGGATCTGCCACAGCTAAAGTCAGGGATCAGAAAGCAAAGCCATCATTACTCCAGTTATTACGATGAGGAGAGCCAATCAATCGTAGCCGAGCGGAACAAGAATGACATAAGGCTCTTCGGTTACGAGTTTGAGCGTGTATGACCAATATCAGATCGAGCACAATCTTAGACAGGCGCCATTCGAAGTGAAACAAGCAATATGAAGATATTCGGTATTGGTCTTTCCAAGACTGGAACAACCAGCCTGGCTCGTGCTCTTGAGATATTAGGGTATAGAACCAAGGATAATCTCGGGGTCGTCAATTACGCAGCAGGGGATTTATCATCCATCGACAGTAAAGCATTAGAGGAAAACGATGCGTTTACTGATACCCCAATTCCAAGCTTCTACCGGGAACTCGACGCAAGATATCCTGACTCGAAATTCATATTGACCATCAGGGATACAGATGGATGGTTAAAATCCTGCAGAAAGCAATTCACCCAAAAGTTGGCTGACAAACAGAATGAGGCCCACAAGCAACTGCTCTTGGACTTATACGGGTGCACCGTATTTGACGAACAGAAGTTCAAGTATGGATACGAGAACTTTGTCAGCGGCATATTGCAATATTTTAAAAATCGGCCTCAAGACTTGTTAGTCCTCGATATAACGGCCGGGGACTGCTGGAGAAAGCTGTGCACTTTCCTGAGAACACCCATACCGGATATCCCCTTTCCCAAGGCCAATGTAACCCAGATCAGGTGGATGAACATAAATGATATAGTTTCTATTGCGTGGCAAGCAGGGAAGGAAGCTTCAAGATATCATGGAAGTATGCAAGGAACCCAAAATGGATTACTAACAAGTGGTAGAGGGCTGTTTCGAATACTGGCTTCTATTCTGGATAAGGCTATATATGCAGTGCGCGGCGGAAGAATTGGATCCATAGAAAAGGCAACTAAAGTGGCTCACAGGGTAATCTTAAAGGGACTGAAGGAATTGAATCCCAAGATACCTGTGATTTCCAGGGTAAATCATGCTGCACCCTACTCTGAACGAAGCAAGTGGAACCACTTTTGGCTGGTCGATCCTCTTGATGACGATCAGGGTCTCCTTGCTCCAGGAGCAGCTTTTACCATTGATATTGCGCTGATCGAGGACGGAAAGCCGATATTAGGCGTCGTTTATGCGCCTGCGATAGACACCATCTATTACGCAATGGCTGGTAAAGAAGCCTTCAAGATCGAGCGTGACGAAGAACCGATAAATATTGCGTCATGCACGAGATCTGATCGTGAGCCCTATATTCCTCGGGGAAAAACTGAGCTGTCATCCAAAATGCAGCAGAACAGCAATCCAGCCCCTGCAAACAAATCGCTGGCAATGTGCCTGGCTGCAGAAGGGAAACCCGGCATCAATCCGTACTTTGCTGATACAATGGAATGGCAAACAGCTGGGGCACATGCGGTCTTGAGGTCTGCTGGCATAAAGCTTGTAAATTGTAATACCAAAGAAGAGCTGGCTTACAATAAAGAATTGTTCGATAACGACCCCATCGCCATAGAGTGACGCGCAATACCCTGCATCTTTTCCGATCGCCCATGAGGGTGGTCCATAGAATTCTAGAGAAAAGCCAATATGAGCAGTAGGCTGTTCTTGTTTGCCAGATTCCTGGAAAAGGAGATCCTCCTGGAACAGGGGCGGCTTATATTTTCACTGCTGAATGCGTTCGCTTCCACAGGATATGAGATAAGGCTTTTTGACAACCTGCCGACCAAGGACTTAGGGAAATACGGCAAGCTTGTTCCCTCCCTGGAAAATCTGACGCTGACTGACATACTCCCCAGCAACACGGAGGACTGGATTTACCTTTTCGACAAAGAAGATAAGGCGATCGGCAAACACTCATGGCGCAAGAAGGTTCAGGTTCGATATAATGTATTTTCTCCTTATTGGCTTAAGAAACCAATAATTGTGCCATTTCCGGTACATCCGGTTCATGCCACACCTGATCTCGAGCAACGATTAAAAGAATACAGATCAAGCAATAAATGCATGAGGGTCTTTTTTTCAGGGGACACCAAAGGGTATACACGAAATCGTATTCAATACCCAAAAGCCAAACTACCGCGACCGGATGTAATAGACACCATACTGGAACGTATGGACAAAGAGGTGGTGCTGGTGAAAGACCCGTCCGTGCTTTACGACTTTTCTAGTGCCACATATGTTAATAAGTGTGTGATAGTGGACACACATGAGACATGGATAGATGACCGGATTTGGCTAAGTACTCTTGCAAAAACAGATTTTTTCATAAGCCCTCCCGGTATCAGCTTGCCAATGTGTCACAATGTGATCGAGGCCATGGCTGTAGGATCAATCCCTATTACCAACTACCCAGAGTGGTTTGATCCTGGCCTTACACATATGGAAAACTGTATTGTCTTTGATGATCGAGATGATTTAATCGGCAAGCTAAAGTGCATCCTGGAAATGAATGAAGAGCAGATAATCAGGATGAGGGAAAATGTACTCAGCCATTATGAAACCCACATAAAGCCGGACACTTTTATACACAAAGTTGAATCCAGCAAGGACAAGAAAGTTACCATACTTATGCTTACAGAGAGTAACGTGGCGCGCAACGTTTCGAGGCTAAACAAGAATTCGATCCTTATGCGTGGTACAATGCCTTCAAGTGAAAAAGGCTGGATAAAGCGCCTTTCACAGCGTGTTTTCATGCAGCACTAGTACTAGCAAGCTCTTGAACCGTGATCGCCCGGTACTTAGCGAATTCAATAAGATGAAAATGAACAAACTAGCACGCGTCATCGCCTACTACCTGCCACAGTTCCACCCAATTCCAGAGAACGACCGATGGTGGGGCAAAGGGTTCACCGAATGGACCAATCTAGCCAAGGCCAAGCCACTGTTCCGCGGGCATTACCAACCCCACATACCCGCGGACCTCGGTTTCTACGACCTGCGGCTCCCGGAGGTTCGTGCCGCCCAGGCAGAGCTGGCACGAGAATACGGGGTGGAAGGGTTCTGCTATTACCACTACTGGTTCGGTGGCCGGCGCATGCTGGAGCATCCGTTCAACGAGGTGCTGACCTCAAGCGAGCCCGAACTTCCGTTCTGCCTATGCTGGGCGAACCACAGCTGGAATAGCATCTGGCAAGGCACTCCGGATCGCACTCTAATCGAACAGGTGTATCCGGGTATGGAAGACCATGCGGCACATTTTGACTTCCTTCTCAAGGCATTCAGCGACCCACGCTACATCACTGTGGAAGGCAAGCCGCTGTTCCTGGTTTACAAGCCAGACGACATTCCTGATGTGCAACAGGTAACCGACTACTGGCGCGAAAGAGCCCACCAGGCGGGTCTGAAGGGGCTGCACCTGGTCGGCATCTCCCATTTCAATCCAGGCTGGGACCCACACACTCGCGGCTTCGATGCCTGCATGATGCAGAAGCTGCCGCCCATGAATGGACGCATCCCCTGGCAATTCCCGGATGCCAAGCTGAAAGTGCTACTTGGGCGGGGCCAACACAAGCTTTCCATATACACCTACGAAGAGATGCTCAGTTTCCTCCTGCGCTACAAGAAACCCGATTTCATGGATTACCCCTGTGTGCTACCCAACTGGGACAATACTCCCCGCGCAGGCATGAACGGGCTGGTATTCCACGGCTCCACCCCGGAGCTCTTCCGCCACCACCTGAAGGATGCTCTGGCCAAGATCACCGAACATCCTCCTGAACACAAAATCCTGTTCCTCAAGGCCTGGAACGAGTGGGCAGAGGGCAACCATCTGGAGCCGGACCTGCGCTATGGGCACGGCTACCTGGAGGCCATCCGAGAGGAAATCATCTCTCCGGAAAGTCTGTAATCATGCCAGTATGCAATAAGCTGATATCTGTGATCATGCCGTGCTATAACGCGGAAAAATACCTGCGTGAAGCCATCGACTGTGTCCTGAATCAAAGCTACCCGGATATAGAGCTCATCGTAATAGATGACGGCTCTACCGACGATTCCCGCATGATTCTAGATGAATACAACGAACGAATATTCTTACTCGGACAGCATAACCAGGGTCCCTACCCTGCCCGGAACCTGGGACTGCAGCATGCCCGAGGTGAGTTTGTCGCCTTCCTGGATGCGGACGACTGGTGGAGAGAGGATTTCCTGGAGAAGCTGCACACTGCGCTGGTGGAAAACAGGACTGCCGCGCTTGCCTATTGCGGCTGGCAGAATACCGGCCTGGAAGGGGCACGCGGAGAGCCCTACGTACCTCCGGATTATGAAGAAGAAGGCAAGACAGAGCGGTTTCTGCGAGCGGCCTCCCCCTGGCCGATCCATGCCGCACTGGTGTGGCGCCACGCGATCGATGAAGTTGGCGGTTTCCAGACGTACTTGCCAACCTGTATGGACTACGATATCTGGTTGCGCATCGGCATGGCCCATCCAATCGTTCTGGTGCCAGAGGTCATGGCCTTCTACCGCCACCACCAGGAGGGACAAATTATCTCCAAGCAGTGGCGACAGGCACAAAATGTCTGGACCGTGAAAAAGACCTTTGCCCGTCAATGCCCGGACCTCGTCACTGACCTCAGCGATAAAAAACTCCAGTCCCTGATCGACGGCGGATTGTTGCGCCGCGGTTACGATAATTACTGGCGACGTGACCTGGTTTCTGCCCAACGCATCTTTCGTCTGGTATTACGCACCGGTAGCTGGGGAGCAAAGGATCTGCGTTACCTGCTACCTGCACTGTTGCCGGAAAGGCTTTATCTGGCACTGATCGGCCTGGCCGAACATAGCAAGGACCAGGATTAGATGTTATGACGATTTACAAGAACTGGGTGCAGAAAAACACTCTGATTCCCTGGCGGTTTCGCCACAGTCTGGAAGAATGGCTGGAAACCAGCTGCTGGCGCCAGCACCCTTGGCTGTACCGCTGGATACACTTCGGCCAGATCGCAGATCCCATGCACCAGGTGACCTTCGGACCCGGACACCACTTTTTCGGCTACTATGAAAAGTCCCCATGGAATGCTTCAGGGAAGCTCCTGCTCGCCCATGCAACGGATTTCAATGACCGTCCGCCGCTTGCCACAGACAGCGCTACTGTTGGTATGGTAGATATGGAGGACAACAACCGATTCATCGTCCTGGGGAAGACCATGGCCTGGAACTGGCAGCAAGGGGCGATGCTGCAATGGCACCCCGCCAACGCCGACCAGTGGCTGCTTCATAACGACCGGCGCGACGGGCATTTTCTGGGTGTACTTCGCGACACGGAAGGACGGGAACTGAACACCTATAAGCGGCCGGTCTATGCCGTTACACCCGACGGCCGATACGGCTACAGCCTGAACTTTGCCCGCCTTTACACACACCGCCCAGGCTATGGTTACGCAGGTGGCACCGACCCCTGGGCCGATGATATGCACCCCCGGGATGATGGTATCCATCGCATGGACCTCTCGACGGGTGAATCGGACCTGATTGTATCGCTGCACCAGCTCGCCCATCTCAACCCGCGCCAGGACATGCGTGGCATGTACCACTGGATCAACCATGTACAGGTGGCTCCCAATGGCAATCGCATCGCCTTCTTTCATATCTGGCGGGTCGGGGACAGCGGCTGGCGGGTGCGGCTCTATACAGCGGATCCGGATGGAACCCGGCTGAACTGCTTGCTCGACACCGACTTTATCTCCCATTACGACTGGTTCGACGGTCTACACATCATGGTCTGGGCGAAAAACGCAGATGGCCAGGGAAATTTCCTTCTGTGTGACGACAGCGACAACAGCACGACGGTCATCGGCCAGGGTGTACTGACCGAAGACGGCCACTGCAGTTTCTCCCCCAACCGCCGCTGGGTACTCAACGATACCTACCCGGATACCTACGGAATGCGCACCCTCATGCTCTACCGCTGGAGGGACGGCAAACGCATCGACCTCGCCCGACTCTACTCGCCAAAGGAGCGCTGGTGGGGAGAGATACGCTGCGACCTCCACCCACGATGGAGTCGTGACGGCAAGCGGATCTGCGTCGATTCCGTTCACAATGGCGAACGCCAGATGTATCTGGTTGATCTACCGTAGATTGCCAGGATCCAGCCATGACCCGACGCGCCACTATCCTTATGTATCACATCCTGGACACACCCCGGACAGAACGGGAAGCCAAATACTGCTGCCTGCCGGAACGCTTCACAGAGCAGATGGCATGGATTGCAGAGGCCCGCCACCCTGTCAGTCTGGACAGGCTTCTCGCCGGGCTGGACGGCAAGGCCGAGCTGCCTGACAACGCTGTTGCAGTAACTTTCGATGACGGCTTCGCGAGTACTTTCGAGCATGCCATGCGGGTACTCACTCGCTTACGCATCCCGGCCACCATGTTCATGGTCGCCGACCGTATTGGCGCTGACAACGACTGGATGCACCGGCGCGGCATGCCGCAGCGCACGCTGATGGACGCCGCGCAGCTCCGTGAAATGCACGCGGCCGGTATCACTATTGGTAGTCACACGCTCACACATCCGAAGTTGCCCGAGTGCGAGCCTGAGCAGATGCTCCGGGAAATTGCAGACAGCAAGTCCAGGCTGGAGGACGTACTGTCCCATCCGGTACAGCACTTCGCCTACCCCTACGGCCTCTACGATGACACAGCCCGCCGAATGGTGGAGGAAAGCGGCTACCTTAGCGCCTGCTCCACCCGCTCCGGATTTAATAACAGGGAAACTGACCGTTATGAGCTGCGCCGTATCGAGGTCTTTGGCAGCGACCGTCTGTGGAATCTGAAGCAGAAACTGAAATTTAGCACCAACGATGGTTCCTGGACCTTGCCGGCAAAATACTACCTGCAACGCGCCCTCTCCCGCCTCTCAGGAAAGGATTGAGAATGGACTTCACCGTTATCATCTGCACCTACAATCGCAGCCACAATCTTCCCAGCTGCATCGATTACCTCGCGCGCCAGCAGGGCACCGAGAGTTTCGACTGGGAGGTTCTCGTCGTGGACAACAATTCCAGCGACAATACCCGCCAGGTCGTCGAAGAGCTTGCCAGGCAGTCCCCTGTCAGACTGCGCTACGCCTTCGAGCCGCAGCAGGGGCTTAACTACGCGCGCAACCGCGGTATCGAGGAATCCGACAGTCGCTATTTCTGTTATGTCGATGACGACATTCTCGTCGACTCGAAATGGCTGGCCGCCCTGTACCGGGCGCTGGACAGCAACGATGCCGATGCAGTGGGCGGACGCATCCATCTTGACCCCGGGATCAAACTGCCGCCCTGGATAACGCCGGAGGTTCTGGGCTTCCTCGGCTACCAGGATTACGGCGAGGAGGCCTTCATGATGGATGGCAAGGTCCAGTACCCCTATGGTGGCAATATGTCCATCAATCGCCGCGTAGCCGACAAAATCGGCAGGTTCAATCCAAAGCTGGGGCGCAAGGGCGAGGGGCGCAACCGCAAAGAATTATTCAAGGGTGCCGAGACCGATTATTTCCACCGCCTGGCCGCAACCGGCAATGCACGTATCTTCTATGAGCCGGATGCAATCGTCTACCACCAGGTTCTCCCGCACCAGCTGGAACGCAAATATTTGCTGACGATTCATTACAATGCCGGATTTCAGAAAGCATTCTACGACGGAACGTCATTTGGTCGGCGGATGCTGGGCATCCCCCTGTTCATCTACCCGCAGTTCGCCCGTGCTACAGGGGAATATCTGAAACAGATTATCAGCCGCGGACCTGACAGGGCTTTCCGTCAGCTTATGACAGTAGGGCATTTCCTCGGCACCATGGCCGGCTATCGCAAGGCGCACCGGGAAACAGGGTGACTCATGCCCATACGTAACTGTATTATTTCGACAACCTTTGGACAGATTTTTAATATTAACCATTCCTGCAAGCCGCCAGAATATTCGATCGCAGCCCGCTTTGCACAACAGCTGGCTGTTTCCGGCCGACAATTTTCAGGGTGCAAGTATTCATAATGCCAAAGTTATTGCTCGTCCTATTCGCCATATTTGCGACAGCCTTCGCGCAGGTACTGCTTAAGAAGGCGTCATACTATGATATCAAGACGTCACCCTGGATCGTTCTTATGGGAATAAGCGCTGTCTCATACGCCTTCTCGTTCATACTGTATTCCCGCGTACTGAAATACTACCCGCTTAACAAAATCTATCCGGCGATGACCGTCGCCCAGATAATTCTCGTGACCATATATGGATTATGGATCGGCGAAGTCATCACTGGCCGCCATTCACTTGGCTTGCTGGTCGGGATGCTCTCGATCTACCTGATCATGAGCTGAAGCCCTGAACCTTGTAAAAGACCGGACTCCGGGAACCTATAAATAAATGAAAATAGTCGTTGTCGGTGCAGGCGTTTCCGGGGCTCATGCTGCACTAACCTTGCTGGAGCGCAATTTTGACGTCGAACTCTGGGACGTAGGCCGGGTTGAACATGCGCACCCGGCAAAGGGCCTGAGCTTCAACGACCTGAAAGATTCCCTCGATGACCCGATCGCCTACTTACTCGGCAGCGAACTTTCCGCCCTGATACCTCCGGCCAGTGACGAACTGCTCCGCTACCCGCCATCCCGCAATTTTCTGACCCCGCCGGATGACCCTCTGTGGGAATTTGAATCCGACACTTTTTTCCCCTTCGGTTCCTACAACAAGGGAGGACTGGCAAACGGCTGGGGCGCCAACGCCCTGTCTTTTGATGAAGACGATCTCTCGGACTGGCCGATTTCCTTTGCGGACATGGAGGCAGCATACAGGACAGTGTATAAACGCATCCCGGTTGCGGGTCCGTCTGATGATGATCTTGCACCCTACCTCTCCGGCGTCTACCCGTCCCAGGCTCCGCTCCGGCTCTCCGACGCCGATCAAAGACTGATGCAGCGTTACAACAGGAAAAAGCGTAGCCTGGCAGGGACGGGAGTCCGGATCGGGCCGGCACGACTGGCCGTCATAACGGACCCGCAGAAAGAAAATGCCTGCGATTACTGCGACCGCTGTCTGTGGGGATGCCCGCGCGCATCAATCTATAATCCGGCACTCAGCACCCTCAAGGAATGCGAGAGTTACAAGGGCTTCAGCTACATCCGGGATCGTTTCGTGCTGTCCCTCCTGACCAGTGAAAACAGGATTACCGGTGTTCGCTACCTGAACACCTCGACCCGGCAGATCCACCAGGACCGTTGTGATACGGTATTCCTCGCTGCCGGAGCGCTGGAAAGCGGCGCCGTCTTTCTGCGCACGGTCAAGGACGCCCACCCCGATATCCCCCGCGAAACCGAGGGTCTGATGGACACCAGCGTAGTCAAACTCCCGTTTGTGGCATGGCACAACATCGGCCGGCCCGGTGCAACACGGTCGTTCCAGTTCAACCGCCTGGCCATGGGCATTGTCAATGATGAAACCCCCTGGCCACGCTACCTCCACGGAGAGCTGCTCAACCTGACCAGCCTGATCTACCACCCCCTGATCGAGTGGATGCCCTTTGACAGCCGCCTGTCGAAAAAACTCTTCTTCACCCTTAAATCGGCGCTGGGAACCGTCAGCCTTTTTTTCCCCGACAAGCTCACCGCCGGTAACCGGCAGGTGCTGGTGGAACGGGGCGATCAATGGGGGAAAACCCGGCTTTGTTACCAGGAGAACAGCGCGCGAGACGACTACGTGCGCCAGTCAATTGCACGTGTGCGCTCCGCGCTGTGGCGGCTGGGGTGCATACCCAGGGGGATGATACAGTCTCCACCGGGCGCCGGCATCCACTACGCCGGGACAATCCCCATGGGGAAAGGTCCGCGGAAATGCGATTCCTCAGGAAGGTCCAATCTGTTTTCAAATCTCTATATTACCGACGGCGCAGCCTTCCCTTCCCTGCCAAGTAAATCGATTACCCTGTCCCTTGCCGCCCACGCAACCCGTGTTGCCCGCAATGCGGATCTGTGAACGATGATGGAAAATCCTCTTTTCCCGATATGGCAGCCCGATCTCAAGGAATACCAGGCTGTTTGCGCCTATCTGGACATTTCTCCCAAGGCAGATATTTACCGGAAGCTGTCGGATTATCTGCTCAAGGCACCTTTCCGCTTTATCCGGCCGAAGGGGTTGGCGCTGTATCTGGCCGGGCCCAGGCTGACCCGGTTCCGGATCGCCCGCCTGGATCTGGTGAGCAAGCTGTTCTTCCCTGACCACCCGATACGGCACATTCTCAATGGTGTCATCGCGCTGCACGAATGCGATGGTGAGGGGTATGCCCAGCTTTCGGCGGCACCCGCAGGCTGGAGCGTACCCGTCTCGCTGCTCGGCTGGGGAATCGGGTTTGCCAGCTCCCTCGTCGTCACCACAGGCTGGCTTGGCTGGCAGTTCGTAACCTATCTCGCCACGGCGCCGCTGCGCCCGCAACTCGACCTGACCGGCAAGCGCATCCTGATAACGGGCGTAAACAGGGGGCTGGGACTGGACCTTCTGCTGCAATCCCTGCAGCAGGGCGCACAGGTGACCGGAACGGTAAGAACCCCCGCATTGCTCGATGCGCTCAGGGCACAGCTGCCGAAAGAAGCACCGCTACAGCTTCTGGTCGCGGACCTCTCCCGAAGCGGGGCTCTGGTGGAGGCGCTGCAACAAGGCGGCATCAACCCCGACGAGGTCGATATCGCCGTGTCGTGTGCCGGCGTCAAATATTCGGGTGTGTCCGTTACAGCCATGTCCCGGCTTCGGGACACCTTCGAAGTAAATTACTTTTCCAGCGTCGATCTGGCTGGCTGGCTGTACGGACCGGATCATGAAGCAACCCTGGTTCTGATATCCAGCATCGGTCGCTGGCATGGCATGCACTCGAGTTGTGGCTACAACGCCTCCAAGGCGGCGCTGAGCATCTGGGGCGAGAGTCTCGAAATGGAACTCCACCTTGCCGGGAAACGGCATTGCAGGGTCATGGTTGTCGAACCGGGAATCTTCGCATCAGGCATGATGGAACAGAAAGGGGTCAGTAGTTTTCTGTTTGCTTCGCGGCGCGAACTGGCCAGCCGGATTCTTGCCGGTGCCCGGCGGGGAAAAAAAGTATTGCGCTACCCCTTCTGGTTTGCCCTGCTGACCTGGGGCGTATGCATCGGGGGCCGCGGTCTGCGTTCCCGCCTGTTCGCCCGTGGTAGCAAGCAGGACTTGCCGTGAGTTCTGTATCGCCCTGCTCCTACCTCATCGTCAATGCGGATGACTACGGGTACTTCGGCTGTGTCAGCCGGGGGATCCTGAAGTCTGCCAGCGATGGCATCGTGACCGCTACCGGAATTTTTGCCAACAGCGCTCATTTCGACGCGCACGTCGGCTGGCTGCAGGACAATGCCACCCTGGACCTGGGTGTGCATCTCAATGTCACGGACCAGGCCCCTCTGAGCGTCGACATGCAGAACCGGCTCTCTCCCTGGGGCGGGCATTTCCCCGACAAATACACCCTGGTAAAAGCGTTGCTGACCGGCAGGATCACGACTGATGTGGTGAGATCGGAATGGCGGGCGCAGATCGAGCGCTGCCTCGACAAGGGCCTGGAAATACGCTTTCTCAATTCGCACGAACACATCCATATGCTGCCTTCCCTGTTCCCGCTGGTTCAGGCACTGGCGGGAGAATATGGCATTTCACATATCCGTTTTCCGACACCGGAGCCGTTCCAGGGCCTGGCGGTCGGCGCACTGGTTCGCGACATCCTGATGAAACTGACCGGCGTATTCAATCGTCCCCGCCTGGCAAACCCGGCCGCGCGTTTTCTCGGCATGGGTGAAAGCGGCAGACTGGGCACGGAATACCTGCAGCGGCGACTGCCCGGACTCGAACCCGGCCACGTCTATGAGCTGATGTGTCATCCCGGCCACTATGATGCAGATGAAATCAGCGATCCGCGACTCCTGAACTACCACGACTGGAATCGCGAGCTCGACGCGTTGACAAACCCGCTGGTTCGCGACATGCTTGATCAGCACCGGATCCGCCTGATCGGCTACCGCCATCTGCAGATACAGGCCGGTCGGCTCCTTGTCCGGGATGAGAAAGAATAAAGGGAGGCCTGCAGGGCCCACAACAAAGCGTCCATACGGGGGACTTCCTCCAGGCGGGTATCCGCCAGCATGGAAAACCATGCTATCGGCAAGTCATGACTGAAACAAACAGTCGCTGCCTGCTGACGCCGGGATCACCATGAAAACGCACGAATCCAATCTGTTGAGCGTCGTAATTCCGGCCCACAATGAAGCGGCGGGGATAGCCGATGCACTGGGTACCATCAAAGCCATCCTGGCCACTTGCGACATGGACTGGGAAATCATCGTGGTCGATGACGGCAGCCACGATGACACCTTTGCCCGACTGGGTGAGCTGGCCCGGACAGATGCACGCATCAAGAGCATCCGGCTGAGTCGCAATTTCGGCAAAGAGGCCGCATTGCTGGCCGGACTCAGGACCGCACAGGGGGACGCCGTCATCACAATCGACGCGGACCTGCAACACCCACCACAGCTGATCCCCGCCATGATCGATGCCTGGAGAAAGGGTGCCAGCGTGGTCGACGCCGTGAAACGAAGCCGGCGCGAAGACGGCCTTGTCACCCGGCTGCGGGCGAGCTTGTTCAACTCACTGCTATCAAAACTTGGTGGCATCAACCTGCAGAACTCGTCCGACTTCAAGCTCATGGACCGGGTAGTCGTCGACGCGATCGCCCGGGATCTGCCGGAAAGCCAGCGCTTCTACCGCGGCCTGTCCGACTGGGTCGGTTACTGCCATGAAACCATCCCCTTCGATGTGGAAACCCGCATTAAAGGAGAAGGGAAATGGACGCTCTCGGGACTGGTCAATCTTGCCACCACCGCCATTGTCTCATTTACCAGTGCCCCCTTGAGGATCGTGACGACACTGGGTCTTACCACCATGCTGTTTGGCCTTGTGGTCGCTGCCGAGGCACTGACAAAGTGGTTTCGCGGCGATGCTGTCTCCGGATTCACCACCATTGTGATCACCTTACTGATCATTGGGAGTTTCATCATGATCAGTCTGGGCATAATCGGCGAGTACATCGCCAAGATCTATGACGAAGTAAAGCGCCGTCCATCCTATCTTGTCGAAAGTTCGATCGGTATTGGCCAGGATGACGAGTCCTGATCCTGACATCACCCTTAATAACAAGACTATTTCCATGAGATCCCCCTACAATACCCCGCTGGATCAGATGCTGGCCGACTGGTGGAACGGTATCGGCCAGGCCAGCAAGAAGGCTTTCTTTTTCGTAGCCGGCGTCAACCTTCTCGCCTTCGGTTTCGAAATGACGAACCTGACGCTGCATCACGATGACCTGTTCCAGATCTTTATCCAGGATGACATTCTCGGGCACTATCTGGGCCGGTTCGGTGTAGGTAAACTGCATTACCTCACACAGAATGCCTATTTCATACCGTTTCTGCAGATGCTCGAAGGCATCGTCTTCATGAGCGCATACGGTATCCTCGTCGCGCGCTTCTGGGGTGCCCGCAGGGTGCTGGACATCACGCTGGTTGCTTCAATCGTATGTGTGTTTCCTTACATGGCACAGGTGTACCAGTACAACACCTCCATGGCCACCTACTCCCTGGCCCACCTGCTGGCAGCCGCCGCGGTGATATTGTCCACCAGGGGAACCTTCATTCATGCAGCGGTGGCCTCGCTGTTGTACGTGGCGGCGTTTTCCATCTACCAGAGCATCATTGCAAATGCGGCGACGATTTTCGTTTTCTGGGTTTTGTTCAATCTCCTGTTCGGCGCTGAGGGCCAGGCCATCACCGCCAGGGCAACGCTGAGATCCACCGTCTGGGTGCTTGTTTCTGTAGCCGCCGGCGGCCTGATCTACATGGTTGCCGTATCCTTCATGGATGTAGACTTCGACTCTTCCCAGGCAGCCGGCGAAGCCTTCAACCTGCACAAGGACATCAATCCTGGATACGCCCTGTCCGAAATCGTGCAGGGCACGCGAAGCTTTTTCCTGTGGCCCGAAAATTACTTCCCGGACTATCTGAAAAAGTTCCAGCTGGCACTCATCGCCGGCGCAGGCATCGCTTGCCTTTTAGTGCCGAAGAGCCCGGGCGGCAAGCTCGCTGCCGTCGTGCTGCTGGCACTGACCGCCTTCACTCCGCGCATTTTGCAGCTCGTCCATCCGGCAGGAACCTACCACAACCTCACGCTGACCGCGTACGCCCTGGTGATTGCCGGCGCTGTGCTGATTATCAACCGGGCTGCTCGCGCGGTGGTCATAAGAAATGCATCGGCGGTTCTGGCATTTATGCTTGTCTGGGGCTACGTCCTGCAGTGCAACTGGATCTCAACAGTCAACTATCTGAACACCCTGGCGCACTACACGACCCTGACCCAGGTTCTGGCCCGGGCACGCTCGCTGCCCGACAGAAACTGGGACGGCAAAAGAATCGCGGTGGTCGGCAGATACAACATGCCGTCGGATTACCCTTTCAAGAGTGCCACTGGCGTTGCTGTCAGCTACATGGATGCCTTCCACATGCAGCACCTCGCCAAGCTGATGCGGGACGACGTGACCTTTGTAGAGGCCAATGACACAATGCCGGAAATACTGGACTATGCCGCGACGCATGCAACCTGGCCGGATCCTGCCAGTGTGGGGGTCGTCAAGGGTACGGGAGTCGTCGTTTTCTCGAGAAGCGGGGCTGCGTCTGATTGATCCTCGCTGCCAGCTATGGATTCGCCTGGACAGGACCAATCGTAACCCTCGCAAGAAACCCCGTCAGAGGGGCGGGACTTCCTGATTAAGACAGACGCTTAGCCGCGAGCGGTTCTGCGCCGGGCCATTCCGGCCAGTCCGAGGAGACCGGAACCGAACAGCCACACGGCTGCCGGTAAGGGTACGGTGGCGAGGAGGACATCCCCGTCACGCACCGCCCACGCGGCACGCGAGTTCCCCAACTTGAGAATGGTCTTGTGCGCACCGGGATCTCCACCAAAATAGAAAAGCCAGCCGTAGCCAACTCTCGGGGTTCGCGGCCCCTC
>VAPB010134699.1_pt1 | contig 26557 bp, 25 predicted proteins | sample 3395101 | NCBI WGS metagenome assembly VAPB01 (sample SAMN08290433, study PRJNA428436) | hydrothermal vent metagenome | isolation source: Deep-sea hydrothermal vent chimney | place: Indian Ocean: Southwest Indian Ridge | reverse complement strand
GGTCTGCTTGCTCTTTCGGGTTCATTATTTCTTGTAGACAAGGCTCTCATTGCTGTAAAGCCTCCCACACCAAGAGGGGATATGACAGCTTCAGTTCCACCGGCAATCACAGCATCAACTTCCCCACGCTGTATTATCCTGAAGGCATCACCAATGGAATGTGTACCGCTGGCACAGGCTGTTGCCACAGCCGAATTTGGACCTTTTACTCCAAAACGAATAGCAATCTGGCCCGCGGCAAGATTTATTATTACCATAGGGATAAAAAACGGGGTTACCTTTTTAGGACCTTTTTCAAGAATAACCGAGTGGTAGCGTTCAATTGTAGACAGACCCCCCATCCCCGACCCAACGATTACACCGACTCTCTCAGCATTATCTTTTGTAATTTTGAGTTTTGAGTCGTCCATTGCCATTATTGCAGCAGCAATGCCCAGATGGATAAACCTGTCCATCTTTTTCTGTTCCTTAATTTCAATAAACCTGTCTACTTCAAAATCCTGAACTTCCCCTGCTATCTGGCATGGAAATCCCGTGGAATCAAACTGCGTTATTTTTCCGATACCGGAACGGCCATCTAAGAGGCTCTTCCATGTTTTTTCCGTACCGGTACCAAGAGGGCTTATCATCCCTATACCAGTTACTACTACTTTTCTTCCCATATAAATCCAGTCATTAGAGGAATGCAGATAGTGTTAGTTGCCTGATTTGCTTTCTATATATTTTATAGCATCCTGGACCTTAAGAATTTTTTCTGCATCCTCATCAGGAATTTCAACATCAAAAGCCTCCTCAAAAGCCATTACAAGCTCTACGGTATCAAGAGAATCTGCTCCAAGATCATCCATAAAAGATGCCTCCGGGACAACTTTCTCCATATCAATACCAAGCTGCTTTGAAATTATCTCTTTTACTTTTTCTTCCACAGCCATTAAACACCTCCAAATGTCAATTTTCAACTGTTAATTGTTTACCCCGTTAGAAAGCCCCGTCCCTCCGGGGTGCAGACGCTATAATATAGAAATGTCCTCTCCAAAGGGATTTACATATACATTCCGCCATTTATATGAAGCACCTGACCGGTAATATAATCTGCTGCCTTTGAAGCAAGGAATATAACTGCATCAGCTACATCTTCAGCAGTACCAAGCTGACCAAGAGGTATGGACCTCTTCATCTCTTCTTTAATTTTCTCAGGCATTACCTCGGTCATGGCTGTTTGAATAAAACCCGGGGCAACAGCATTTGCTCTAATGCCTCGTATTGCATATTCTTTTGCAATAGTTTTTGTAAGACCAACAATACCTGCCTTTGAAGCACTGTAATTTACCTGGCCAGGGTTGCCCGTAAACGCAACAACTGAGGATATGTTAATAATCTTTCCATAATGTTGTTTAGCCATCAATTTTATTGCTTCTTTGCTGCAGAGAAATGTACCTTTTAGATTGACATCTAAAACCGCATTCCAATCTTCATCTTTCATCCTGAGTACCAATGCATCTCTTGTAATACCAGCGTTGTTAACAAGTATATCCAATCGCCCAAACTCTTTCATAAACAGTTCGAATGCCGACCTGACTTCGCTTTGTTGGGAAACATTGAGTTTAATTGCCCGGCATTTTACTCCGAGTACTTCAATCTCCCGTGCCGTAGCCTCTGCCTTTTCAATGTTCGTATCAGCCACTGCAATATTTGCACCTTCCTTTGCCATTCCAACAGCAATTGATTTGCCAATACCCTGAGCGGCACCTGTAATAAAAGCATTACTCTCTTTAAGTCTCATATGGTTTACTGTTACTAGACTAAGACATTTTAAATTTAGGATTTAATATATCCAAAAAATAAGGCGTGATTATTATATAATTTCAACTCTAATAAGGCAAGCTTTTTTACTTTTCAGTAGTGCAAAACTCCTTACAAAAAACCCCGTTAAAAACTCAAGGATGAACAAATCTGCAAAAGGAAATCAAAATGTAATTGCAAGAATTTATCAAAAAACATGTAATTATGCATTACAATAATTTCAAAAAGGGTCTATAATGATTGAACTCTTTTGATTTCTCCGGAATTAAGTTGATATGATATCCCTAATTTGCTATAATTTTTATATCAATCAGACAATGGAAAAAGGATGTAGTTGCATTGAAAAAACAATTTATTTTTATTAGTTTTATCACTATTTTACTATCAATTCCCTGCACAGGATTTGCAAGTGAAAATAGCGATTCTGACTCCGTTCAATCAAAATCAAGCCAACAACCCCGGGACAATATTTCGCCGTTAACAGCAAAGTCAACGGTTACTGTTCAAGTCGGCTTTTTTAAATCGCAAAAAGAGGCTAACGCTGTTATTGATGAACTTAAAAAAAATGAAATCGACTGTAAGGTTCATACAACAGGAAAATCCTTTAAAGTACATTGCGGGGAATTTATTTCTAAAAAAGGCGCAAAAGACCTTAGGAATGAACTGGTTTCACTGGGGTATAAAAACGCCTTCCTGGTTTCTCTAAAAGAAATAGGTTACGATTTCCAATCAGAAAAAACATCCAGAGAAGATAAACCCCCTGACAAAGAACCTGTCCTGGAACCGCTGGACAAGGAACCCGGGGTAAAAGAAGAGCAAGTCGTCGAGAAAAAACCAACCGCGCCACCCCAAATCCCTCCTGGAATCTCTTTTACACCGGAACAGATTAAGTCGTTTCTTTCTTCCCAATCTCAAAAAGAGGATTATATTATTCTTAATTTTGACAATGCCAGTTTAAGAGATGTTATTAACACTATAAGTTCCATAACAAAAGAAAATTTTATCTTAAGCTCAGGGTTAGACGCAAGGATTACTATTCATTCTGCAACAAAGATTCGAGTCAGTGAAGTTCTAAGCGTTTTTGAGTCTGTCCTTGAGGCAAATGGGATGGCCATTGTGAAGTCAGGAAATTTCTACAAAATAGTTCTCATCACCACCACTAAACAAAAACCCATAGAAGTCCGGAAAGGCAGTGAGGTAAAATCCATTCCAACTGAGTATGTAGACAGACCCATAACGCAGATTGTTCCTATAAAATACATCCCTGTTCGAGAAGTAAGTTCTGTTCTTCAACCCATGCTTTCTCAGTATGGAAATATAACCCCCAACTCGAGAAATAATCTCCTTATAATTAATGATATAGCCTCAAACATGAGGCGTCTCTTAACAGTGCTGAAAGAACTCGATGTGGATGCTTTCCAAAATACACGAATGGGCTTCTTTCAACCAAGATATTCTGATGTAAAAATCCTTTCACAGGAGCTGACAGAAATAATTAATGTATTGAATTTAGGAAAGGAAGGCGCTGTTGCACTAATCCCTATCGAGAGGATCAACAGCCTCGTGGTTTTTGCGTCAAGCCCCAATCTTCTTGAAAGTGTTAAAGGATGGATAAAAAAACTTGATGAGGAAGTTACCACAGGCCAGAATATTTTTGTTTATCCTGTTCAAAATGTAGAGGCAGAGAGTATTGCAACCATTTTAAAAACCCTTTACGAGACAGAAGAAGGTACAGCGCCAAAAGTCATGGCAATGCCATCCACAATTGGAAAGCCGCTTTCAAAACAGAAATCTTCTACTACAGCAAAATTACAGGGGCCAGGAAGTTACAGTAAGGTAGAAATTGTTACTTATGAACCAACAAATTCCCTTGTTATCCTCGCCTCCCCCAGTATTTACAGGGAAATAAAGGCAATCATAAAAAAACTCGATGTTTATCCGAAAGAAGTTCTTATAGAAGTCATAATAGCAGAAGTAACCCTCACTGATACAGACCAGTTTGGCATTCAATGGTCAGTTCTCAATAGCGTGCATATTGAAGGCGACCCCACTTTTGACCAATATATTCAGAACCGTTCCGGTCAAACACAAGCGCCCTCTTATACACTGCCTTTTACGTTAACAGGTACTACTTCAGCAGCCGGTCTATCATATCTGTTATACAAACCCGACAGGCTCATTGCCTTTTTTCATGCACTTACAACCAAGGGAAAAGTTAATATTCTCTCCAGTCCAAGACTTCTTGTCAGGGACCAGGAAGAAGCAAGCATAGAAGTCGGCTCTGATATACCAACAGCCACAAGCTCATCCCAAACGTCAGATACAACTTCAACAGTGACACAGAGCATAGAATATAAGACAGTCGGAATAAAATTAAAAATAAAACCCAGTATCAACGACGAAAGAACGGTTGTCCTTGATATTGAGCAGGAAGTCTCTGACACATTGGACAATGTTACAGTTGGACAGTCCGGATATACATATCCGTCATTCTCTACCAGAAAAACAAAAACTTCTATTGTTATCCCGGACAGAGAGACCGTAGTTATTGGCGGCATAATGAAAGAGAAAGAAGAAAAAAACTATCAGGGAATACCTCTTTTAAGTTCGCTCCCGATTCTTGGGCAGCTCTTCCGTTACACGGTAGATACAGTAACAAAAACAGAATTGATAATACTTCTTACACCTTATGTAGTAACAAACAGAACCGAGGCCGAAGTGCTCACAACAGATTTTATAGAACGGCTAAAAGAGGTTAAGAAATATCTTCAAGAAAATGAAAACATTAAAATATACGCTCCTGAAGAAACAAGTCCAACTCAAGCCGATGAGCAGTGAAGAAGCAGTAAATAAAAAAAAACCTGCCCGTTTAAGTGATATCCTTCTTGAGCGGAAATTAATAACCCTTGAAAACCTCGAGGTAGCTTTAAAAGAGCAGACTGCTTTAGGTGAATCTCATCGTCGTGTAGGAGAAATACTTATAACTCTTGGCTTTGTATCTGAGCATAACGTGCTCAAAGCCCTCAGCACACAGCTCGGCATAAAATATCTTACGTTTTCTGAATTCCCAAAAGTAATCCCTGACGGTTCTTATCCGACGATAAAATTTATGAAGCAATACAGGCTTGTTCCAATCGGTCTTGAAGGCAACGTGCTTAAGGTCGCTATGTCCGATCCGCTGGATAAGTATGCACTTGATGCACTGCGTACTTTTTCAGGAAAGAAATTAGAAATATCCCTAAGCAGTGAAAAAGACATTATGGAGGCAATCGAACAGTATTTTAGCGGTAATGTCCGGATGACTACCATAATGGAAGGGATGAGGGAAGATGACATTGAATCAGCAGGCTTTGGATTGCAGGAAGACGTTCATCACCTGCGAGATATGGCTTTTGAGGCACCAATCGTAAAACTGGTCAATATGCTTATTACCCGCGCAGTAGAAAGCAGGGCGAGTGACATTCATATTGAGCCATTTGAAAATAATGTTAAAGTCAGATACAGAATTGACGGTGCCTTAAATGAGCTTGAACCTCTTCCCAAGCGCCTGCAATCTGCTGTTATCTCAAGGCTAAAGATAATGTCAAGGCTCAACATTGCTGAGAGACGGCTTCCCCAGGATGGGAGAATAAAATTAAGAGTCTCGGGCAGGGATATAGACCTCAGAGTTTCTTCAATGCCTACTATTTTTGGGGAGAGCATTGTTATGAGGATATTAGACAAAGGCAGTGCTTTGATTGTTCTTAAACACCTCGGTTTTCCCGAGAACATTCTTGAAAAGTACGGGAAACTAATACGCACGCCCTATGGAATACTTCTGGTTACCGGACCTACCGGCAGCGGAAAGACCACAACACTTTACGCATCATTAAGCCAGATTAATTCACCTGATAAAAAGATTATTACAATTGAGGACCCTATAGAATATCAGATTGAAGGGATAAACCAGATACAGGTGAAACCTAAGATAGGGCTTACGTTTGCAAACGGTCTCAGGCATATTGTCCGTCAGGATCCTGATATTATTATGGTTGGTGAAATTAGAGATATCGAGACTGCCGAGATATCCATCCACTCTGCGCTCACAGGACATTTAGTCTTCAGCACTCTTCACACAAATGACGCTCCAGGAGCGGTAACAAGGCTCCTGGATATGGGGATTGAGAGCTTCCTCGTATCATCGTCACTAATAGGCGTACTGGCTCAGAGACTCGTCAGGTTAATATGTTCGGCTTGCAAAGAACCCTATACTCCCCCTCAGGAAATTATTGATAAAATAGAGTTACGTGGACATGACATTACAACCTACCACGGAGCAGGATGTGAAAAATGCAGACACACGGGCTATAAAGACAGAACGGGAATTTTTGAGTTAATGATTATGACAGAGGAAATAAGGCAATTAGTTCTCGATAAAGCAAGTGCGGACATAATCAGGCAGAAGGCCGTATCGCAGGGGATGCAGGTTTTGAGAGAATGCGGCTGGCACAAAGTCAAACAGGGAATAACTACTGTCGACGAGGTACTCAGAGTCACCCAGGAGGAGATTTAATGGAGGCTTATACCTATGAGGCAACTACAAAAGACGGTGACTCAGTAACAGGAACCATCGAAGCAGCCAATGAACATTTAGCCGTTGACCTCCTGCATAATATGGGGTATTTTCCGTTAAAGGTTTACAGGACAGAAGAGAGCAAAACTTTTATCTCAAGTCTTTTGTCACCTATGCAGGGCCGGGTAAAAGAGAAAGATATAATGACCTTTACATACCAGCTTGGAGTACTTCTTGATGCAGGCTTTCCTCTTGACAGGTCACTCTCTATTCTCCCGGACTTAACTGACAAAAAATTACTCGGAGACCTTGTAAAAGAAATTCGTTCACACGTAAGAAGCGGTAAATCGTTTTCTGAAGCCCTATCAAAGTTTCCTTCTATCTTCCCGATATTTTATGTAAACATGATAAAAGCCGGGGAGGCAGGCGGGTTTCTTGAAGATACAATCTCGAGAATGGCAATTTATCTCGAAAATTCTCAGGCATTAAAAGAAGAAGTCCGTTCAGCACTTATCTACCCGATTATACTCAGCTTCGTAGGCGGTGGGGTTGTAGTATTTCTGCTTACCTTTGTTGTGCCAAAGTTCAGCGGCATATTCTCCGATATGGGTGAAGCGCTTCCTCTGCCAACAATAATCCTGCTTACGATAAGTAAGGGTTTAATAAACTACTGGTGGGTAATCCTGCTATTGCTCATTGGCGGGTCTTTTGCCCTGCAGTACTATCTTAAAAGTGACAGCGGAAGACGTTTATGGGATAAACTAAAGTTTAGACTCCCTTTGTTTGGAAAACTTTACAGAGAAGCTTCTGTTTCCCGCTTTGCAAGGACGCTGGGTACACTTCTCGCAAGCGGAGTCCCAATACTTAATGCGCTTCAAATAGTAAAAGGCATATTACGAAGCAAAAAAATGGCTGAGATAATCTCTTCTGTAAGAGAAGGGGTAAGAAAAGGCAGGGGCATATCAGAGGGGCTTAAAAAAAGCGACATTTTCCCTTCTATTGCTGTTCATATGGTAACAGTTGGTGAAGAAACAGGAAGACTGGATGAGATGTTACTTAAGATTGCTGAGCGCTTTGATTCTGAGGTAAGAACTACAGTGAAAAGAATGCTTTCATTGCTTGAGCCTGTCTTGATTTTATTCATGGGAATTATAGTTGGATTTATTGTCATTTCAATGCTTTTAGCAATATTCAGCATTAACGAACTGCCTTTCTAAAAAAAGACAACTGATACTTTAGGGGGTTTTATGAACGATAAAATTAAAAGACAGATCACAGAACCTGCCTACCCTGCCTGCCGGCAGGCAGGTGGACAAGGCAGGCACAGATATCAGAGTGCAGACAACCCCGAAAAACTTCGCTACGGGGCAAGCAGCACAGCCCGAAAAGCTCCCGAAAAGCTACGCATCGGGACAGATTCGCCACGGGGCAAGCAGACAACAGATTTAAAAAAACAAATACGTAGTCTGGTTTCTAAAAAGGGTTTTACTTTGATTGAATTAATGGTAGTTGTAATTATTCTCGGAATTTTAGCAGCGCTTGTTGTACCAAAAATGGTTGGCAGAGAGAAAGAGGCTAAACAAAAAGCAGCTTTCATACAGATAGAGCTTTTAGGAACTGCGCTTGATTATTTTGCTCTTCATGTCGGTCGTTATCCAACTACCTCAGAGGGACTTACAGCATTAGTCGAAAAACCGTCTGGCGTTGAAAGCTGGAAAGGTCCATATCTTAAAAAAATAGAAATACCCCGTGACCCCTGGCTTAATGAGTATCATTACGTATCGCCCGGCAAATACGGAGACTATGACCTTTACTCGTATGGCGCAGACAATGCAGAAGGAGGTGAAGGCAACGACCAGGATATTGTAAGCTGGAGAGGTCTAAAAGACTGAAATAAGTAATTAAAATATGAGAATCCTTTCACTATCCACTCACCGTTTCCAAAGGGGATTTACACTTATCGAGCTTCTTGTTGTCCTTATTATTATAGCGACAGCGTCAGCTCTAGTAGGCATTGCCTTATATCGAGGTTCTGGCAATCTTGAACTGAAAACATTTACAAGAGATATATCTGCAACTCTAAGATATGCAAGAAGTCATGCAATTTCAGAAAAAAAGATTTACACGTTCCTCCTATGGGAAGATAAAAGGGCTTATGGCTTATATGCAGATCTCCCTTATAGGGATATTAAAGATAAAATTCCTGTTATATACAAACCCATTCCCGAGCAGTTGCAACCTGTTTTCAAAAATCGGGAGGGCTTTATTAGAATAAACTTTTTCCCTCAGGGGAATTCAACCGGAGGAGTCATTGAGATTGAAAGCCTGGAAGGAAAAGGGTTTTTTATAAAAGTAAATAAAGTTACTGGCAGGGTAGAGATAAAGAAAAGTCTAAACTCAAAATGAAAAATGTAAAATATAAAATGCAAAATGTCAGCCTTTTACAGACCTTGGCAAGACGGGCAAAATTAAAGAATCTATTAACTTTAGCTGTGAAATTATGTTGTAATTTTAAAATTTGCAATTCTCGAAGGGATGGTTTTACACTTATTGAAGTAATAGTGGCAATTGCCATTCTGGCAATAAGTCTTGTCATGGTTATGCAGTTGTTCTCCGCCGGGTTGAGAGTAAGCAGGTCATCCTGCGATTACACAAGAGCAATTGTTCATGCAAAGGACAAAATGGAAGAACTATCTATCGAACCTGTTCAGGGCAGTGGGAAGTTTGAGGATGGATTTGAATGGGAAACTGAAGTCCAGTCTTATGGGGAACATAATGAAAAACTTGAAGAGTTGGGTGTTAACTTATTGGAAGTAAAAGTAAAAATTTCGTGGGATAGCATATCTCGACAACAGAAATCAATCGAAATGGTAAGTCTTAGAACATTAGTTGAAGAGGAAAATGAATAATAAGTGTGGTTTTAACCCGTTAGAAAAAAAGTTTCGTCCTTTTGACAAAATAAAAAAACTCTTAGCTCGCAGGGAGTTAAAACCCCGGGGCGCTAAGCATCACCAGCCGAATTTTCTAACAGGGTTTACGCTAATCGAACTTATCCTTGCACTCTTAATCTTGAGCATGATTGCCCTTATAATCGGCGTCGTTTTTCGCCTGGGCATTGATGCCTGGGAAAGAGGGGAGGAAGAAACAGTAGAAACTCAAAGATTAAGAGCACTGTCGGGCCTTATCTATCAAAATTTAAAATCTGCTTATCCTTATGAAATGGAAATTGACGGCGAAAAAGTTGTTGTATTTGAGGGGGAAAAGAATTCAATTATGTTCGTAACTGCAATAGCTGATTCGACAACCGGAGGGCTCAAGTGGGTCAGGTACTCATATAATGACAGGCTTTTCACGTTCAACGAGGGAATACTTCCTGATAAAGAATTTTTAGATAAAATTTCCCAAAATGAGGAAATCATCGATTCAGATATAGGGGAAGTTAAGTTTGAGTATCTCTCTTCAAGTGAAGACCAATGGCAAGAGTCATGGAGCCTGGGGGAGCAACTTCCTTCTGCGGTAAGGGTTAAGATAGCATATTTTCAACCGTTTCTTATTATAATACCCTTGGGCTCAGAAGGTAATGAAAGTGATGAATATGGGTTGTAATAAAGAAAATATTTTTTTAAAAACCACATTAAAAAATAAAAAAGGCGGAGTAGCCCTTATACTTGTTGTCTCGATATTGGTTATACTTATAACTATTGTGGGAGAATTTTCTTACTCAATGAGAACAGAACTCAATATCATGCGAAATTTCAAAGAAGAAGAGGGTGCATACCAATTAGCCCGGGCTGGCATTGAACGCGCAAAAATTGAAATCCTTTCAGCAAACGATTCAACATATTTATATCTGAATGAAGACGGAATTCTCGTTTTTGGGGAAGAGGATGAAAACCCACTGCGGGAAGACAAAATAGGAAGCGGAACATTCTCTTATACAATTACTGATGAGGATGGAAAACTCAATATTAACAGTGCATCAATCCCGCAATTAAGATATGTTATTAAAAAAACAGGGGTTGATATGAATGATGCCGATACAATAGTAGACTCAATTATTGACTGGAGAGACACAAATGACTTCCATATGTTAAATGGTGCGGAGGAGGATTATTACCAGTCGCTTGTCACGCCTTATAGCTGCAAAGACGCCCCTTTTGATATTATAGATGAACTCCTCCTTGTAAAAGGAGTTACCCATGAAATTTTTTTCGGCTCAGATGTTGAAGAAGAACGAGAATACGAAGGTGTTGTGCAGTATCTAACCCCTTGGGGCTCTGGTAAAATTAATTTGAATACTGCACCTGAAATAGTGCTTGAGACGGTCTTTGGTAGTACTGCAGCAGCAAACATAATCAGTCAGAGAGAAATAAGTCCTATCTTTTACCCGACAAAAGGGGGAATAGTAATGTCTTCTTTCTTTATTGTAACATCTACGGGAACCATAGGGGAGAGTAAAATTAAGAGGACGATAAAAACAATACTGGAGAAAAAAGAGGGGAAAATTGAAACCGTTTACTGGAATGACAACTTTATCTGATAGACTATTTAAGACATTTGTGGGTATAGAATTTAAAGATGAGGTCATCATACTTACGTGTCTTAAAAATAGCTGGTCAGGCATAAGTTTATTATCCTCTTCCACCTTTCCTCTGAGAGATGATGACGAGACAATAGCAGAAATTAACAATTTTATCGCCCTGTATCTTCGAAATACTAATAATGTATTCGTAAGCATTCCTGAAAACTGGTCAATTACTAAATTCATTGAGGTTCCGTCGACAAAAGGGAAAGGGAAAAATGCGCTTTCACAGATGATGAGGTATGAGATTGAGCGGCATATTCCATATCAGGCTGAAGATATATTCTATGATTTCCAGATAGTAGATAAAAATAAAACCACTTATACGGTTGTCTTTACATCTGTCCACAAAGGGAGAATAGATTACGTAAAAGGATTTCTTGAAAAAATATCACTTATCCCGCAAGTTATTACCTTATCTCCGTTCGCTGCTCTGAATTTTATTGAATTCAGTGAAACCGCTGTAGGGGGGTGGCAGGAATTTTTAGGTGTTATGAAAAAACCTCGCATTTGGGGAGATAAAGGGGATATATGTGTATCACTCTTTCTCGATAAAAACAACGCTCAGTTTTCCGTACAGAAAAATGGTTTTTGTATACATTTGAAAACATCTGTCCTTGACCTCGACAAGCCGGTTGATGCGCTTGTCGATGACATCTCATCAGAACTTGCTGACATCCTTCATGGAACACCAATGAACAAAATAAATAAATTAATACTAACCGGTCACGTCGTCTCATTATCCGAATTATCAGACACACTGAGTTCAAAGCTGGGGATTAATATACAGACCATAAATCGCCCAAAATTATTTGAAAAGATTGACGGTACAGAGGTACAAGATCTCATTCCCTCATCAGGAAGCTGTTATTCAGGCCTTGGAATCGGCGCTTTGAAAATTAACCTGCTTCCTCACAAAAAAAGGCTCGAGGCTAAAAAATTCGGTTCATTAACCACGGTAATATCCATATCACTTATCCTTTTTTTGATTATCGGCATCTATGCCGGAGAACTGGTCAATTATAAAAGGACTTTAACAAAGATAGAGGAAAAACTCAAAAAAAACAAACCAGCGATAGAAGCCATTGAAAAAATTTCTAAGGAACTGAATATCCTGAAAAAAAATCGATTTTTTTTGCTCAGGGAAAAAGAAAACGATATTGCTTTAGATTCACTCTCCGAACTTACCAAGATAACTCCTGTCGAAGCATGGTATACATATTTTGATTATAAAGAAACATATGATAAGGAAAAGAAGATTTCAAAAAGAGAGCTCACAATAAGCGGCTTTGCTGAGTCATCTTCTGAGCTTATATCAATACTGGAAGATTCTCCTTTTTTCGAAGAAGTTCAGTTCGCTGGTCCAACCACAAAGAGAAAAGACAAAGAAGGCTTTAAAATGAAGGCCGTTATCGTTAAGCCTCAAATTAAAAAAGAAATAAAACGAAAACTATGATGAATATACTTTCGAGAATAAGCCCGAGAGAAAAAAACGTTTTATTAACAGGCGGGGTCGTCTTATTTCTAATTCTCGCATATCAACTCATTACATGGTACAGTGATATCCGCACTACGACAGACGATTATGTCGGAACCAAGCGGAAGCATCTTGAAATACAAATGACCATGATCTCAGAAAAGAAAAGCATGCAAAAGGAACTCGAAATTGTAAATTCGGATTTAAAAGAGCTCGATAAAGGACTCCTGTCTGGTAATAAACCCCCAGTTGCCGCCGCTGAAATCCTTAAGGTATTGAAAAAAATGACATCATCTCTTGATATAGATATAAACTTGGAACGAACCCAAGCTACTATAGATTATGGATTATACCTTGGGATTCCTGTTGAAATAGCATTTACAGCTCCTACTGCTAAATTAAAAGACCTGTTATATGAAATTAAAACTTCGCCTTTGCATTTAACTATCTCCGAGATAAAAGTCCGCGTTAGAAATATAAATAATCCTGTAGATGTTAATGTTAACTTGATAGTGAAAGGGCTGATGAAAAAATCAGGGCTTGATAAAGATAAAAAAGACATTTAGGAAAAATGAGGATGCTTGATTGCACAGATTATCAGCCTCGTCTGACCTGTCTGCCGACAGGCAGGTTCTCCGGGGCGAAAAAAACAAAGATTATACGAATAAGCATATATTGAAAGAAAAGTAATCTGTGGAATCATCTTTGGGGATCGGCTTGCCCCGTTAGATAATATTCAATATCTAACAGGGTAAGTCTAAATAAGATAATGTTTCATACATAATGGTATATACCCGTTAGATAACAAGTATCTAACGGGGTGAATAATCAGATATAATGAAATTATATCAGGAATGCAGATGAGCCGTAAATTTTTTTTAATTAATTTAGTTCTCTTGGTCATTATAGGATTTTTGTGTTTCAGATTTTATAAAGTGTGGGCAAAACCTTTAAGTATACCGGCTCAAATAAGCCAACAGCAATCTGTGATGGATATGAAAAGCCTCATAGACAAAAAAGCTTTAGATAAGGCTGCCTATTATGTAATTGTCCGGAAAGACCTCTTTCGCCCGTCGAGATCTGCCTCTCAACTCTACGAGACCCTGAAACAACTTTCTCTCAAGGAAACCCCCAAACTCTTTGGAACGATTATTATGAGTAATGATAAAAGCGCAATTCTTGAAGATCCAATTACAAAAACCACAAAACTTTATTATATAAACGATTCCATTGCTGGTTTTATTGTTGCAGACATACAGGCAGACAAGGTTATTCTTTTAAGGGGCACAGAAAAAATTAAAGTGTATTTAAGAGATGAAAAAAAATTCAGGCTGCCCCGGCCACTAATGAAGCAACCAAAGACTCCGCGTAAATCACGGAAAAGCAGACCGAAACGCTCACATCCACAGATACCTAAAACAGCGCCTCAGACCCGGTAAGAGCCAGCTCCCCTTTTTCTGGAAGGGATTATACTTCCAAATAACTGAGGGTAATAGTATCCGATAAAAATCTTTTAAATCATCTTTTATCCTATATGAAAAAAAACATATTTTTTCTCAGGACAGCATATTGTATATAATTGTATATAAATGAAGGATTTAATAATCCACCCACAACCCCCTTAGTAAAAGGGGATAGGGGGAGAGGATTTATTTTTAGCAGTTCCGACAGAAATGTGTTTTTTAGAATTTAACCGGTCAGTAACTATCTGAGGGGAAGAAGCTTAAAAAAAGATGGAAAACTGCACGGAATTTTTATCGAATTTCAATGCTCAATGTCTTGATTTTTCTGTGAAGGTTACTTCGCTCAATTTCAAGGGCCTCCGCTGTTTTTGAAATGTTCCAGTTATTCTTTTGAAGTTTTTCAATGATAAAATCTTTCTCAAATTGCTCGCGCGCTTCCTTCAGTGTTTTATAGCTATAGTAATCCGTTTTTTCCGCTTCAAGCAAAAACACATGCTTCACATCAATAACTTCAGCAGGATTCATAATTACAAATCTCTCTATTGTATTCTTAAGTTCTCTTACATTGCCTGGCCAATTATAATCCATTAAGGCATGGAGTGTTATCTCACTTACTCTTTTTGGTTTTTGCCCGTATTGCTGTGCGAAATTTTTCAGAAAGTATTCTACAAGAAGCTGGATGTCCTCTTTTCTTTCTCGGAGAGGAGGAATATGAATAGGAATTACATTTATTCTGAAATATAGATCTTCTCTGAATTTTGCATTTTTCATCTCTTCCTGCAGATTTTTATTTGTAGCAGCAATTAGTATCACATCTACTTTTATTTTTTTGCTTCCCCCCACTCTTTGAAACTCCTGTGTTTCAATAACTCTTAACACTTTTGCCTGAGCTGCAAGTGACATATCACCAATTTCATCGAGAAAAAGTGTCCCCTCATCTGCAAGCTCAAACTTACCTTTTTTGCGTTCAAAGGCTCCTGTAAATGAGCCTTTTTCATGTCCAAAAAGTTCACTCTCAATGAGTTCATGAGGAATAGCAGCACAATTCACCTCAATAAAATCCTTGTTCTTTCTATTACTTGTATCATGTAATGCTCTGGCTACAAGCTCCTTTCCTGTTCCACTTTCCCCAAATATAATAACCCTGCTTTGAGAAGCAGCTGCTTTTGATATCTCATCTTTAAGTGTTATCATCTTATGACTTCTTCCAACTATTTCCCGTTTCCAGGAGATACTTGTCTTCAATGCAATATTTTCTTTTTCAAGTCTCTGTTTTTCCAGAGCCCTTTTAATAAGAAGTAAAATTTTTTCTAGTGAGAGAGGTTTTTCTAAAAAGTCATATGCCCCGAGCTTAGTAGCCTGAATTGCAATGTCAATATTGCCATGTCCGGAAATCATTATCACCGTGGACCTTTGAGTTGATTCCTTAATTGATTTCAATGTCTCCAATCCATCAATACCTCCAGGCATCCATACATCTAATAAGACAACTTCCGGGCTCAGTTCTTCAATTATACTCAGAGCCTGCTCGCCTGAAGAAGCGGTCACAGCCTCATACCCGTCGTCTTCGAGAATACCTGAAAGCGTCTCGAGTATGCTCTCTTCGTCGTCAACTACAAGTACTGTAGCCTTTGTTGCTACTGCCATGTCTTTTATTCTCCCCTTATAAATCTAACTTTCAATTATACATTTTATTATATTTTTTGGATTTGAAATGCTAATTGTTAATTTTGCTTGTCTCGCCAAGGCCTGCCTACCGTCAGGCAGGTCTGTAAAGGCGGACATTTTGCAATGTCTTAAATCTTTTCATTATTACCTCTATCTTACAGGTAACTCAATTATAAATTGAGTGCCTTTTGGCTCGTTATCTTTAACCCTTATATAGCCTCGATGTTTTGATATTATAGTGCTTACTATTGCAAGCCCAAGCCCCATTCCTTCCTTTTTAGTTGAAAAATAAGGCAAGAAAAGCTTGTCCTTATCCTCTTCTCTTATGCCTGTACCTTCATCCACAACTTTAATCCTTACAATTTCTAAAGCCGGGGCATAAGAGGTATTTAACCATATCCTTTCGGTTTTTGCCTGAATTGCGTTATCTATTAAGTTTATCAATGCCCTTTTTAACTGTTCCCTGTCTACGTCAATTTCCGGCGTTTCCTGCAAAAATGTTATAATTTTTATGTTCCTTACGTTACTATAAAGCTCCACCAGTTCTTCTATTATTAAATTAATATTAATTGATTCAAGGTTTATTTTTGGCATCTTGCCGAATCGTGAAAATTCATCCACAAGGTTTCTAAGACTATCAACTTCTCTTATTATTGTTTTAGATGATCCTCTTAAAACCTCTCCAAAATCTTTAGCCTTTTCATCCCATTTTTTCATCAGTCTTTCAATAGAGAGTTTTATCGGGGTAAGAGGATTTTTGATTTCATGAGTGATTCTTTTTGCAACTTCCTGCCATGCAAGCGCCCTCTGGGCAGTTATAATTTCAGTAAGATCGTCAAAAACAACCAGAATACCTATAAAATTACTCTTGGAATCTTTCAGAATTGTTATGTAAACTCTCAGATCTACAGGTCTTCCATCTATATATACATGAATTTCTTTTTCCGTAGACTTAAAGTCCCTTTCTTCGAGAGTCTTTACCATCGAAGCTAACTCATTAGACTTAATTTTTTCCAAAAGTTGTTTATGGCCTTTACCTACAATATCAGCTCGACTCTGGTTAAGCATAGAACATGCTGCGTTGTTGATAGTTGCAATTCTGCCAGAGCGTTCAAGAAAAATAACGCCTGAATTTATATTTTCGAGGATTGCTTCCATACCGGTATAAGCCTTCTCAAGAGACAGCTTCCCATGCTGTAAATCGTCAAGCATCTTGTTAAAAGACCCAATTAACAAGCCTATTTCATCATCTCTCTTAAGGTCAATTCTAAAATCAAGATCTCCATGTGCTACAGTTTTCGTTGCTTCAGCAAGCGAACGAATGGGGACTGTTATGCCCTTTGCGATGCGGATTGAAACCCAGAGTGCAAGAAAAATAATTAGCAACGCAGCAATTGTAAGCATAAGGAAATACAAAAATCTTATGGGATCCTGCTGAATCTTAATCTGACTGTATTCGTTGTGAACTTTTCTGATTGATTCTAATTTATCTACAATATCCTTTGGGATAATTGTTTCGACAACTACAACACCTAAAACCAGATCACCGTCTTTTACCGGAGCCACTCCCCTTATAATATCGCCCTTTTCCATGGATACTATTTCTGTATCAGCCGAGCCCTCAAAAACATTTTTAATAAATTCAGATTCTCCCGGCCGTTTTAAAAAATAAACCTTAAAACTATCGCTTTTTTCCTTTATTGATTTATTGATATCTATAAGGTTTTTATTGGAAGCAAGAAAGACAGCATATGCCCGGACATTTGTTCTCTCTTTTGAATAAAAGGTTTTAGCTATATCCATTGAGTCACTTACAGGTTTCTGTATTTCAAATGAAAACCATTTATCAATAGAATTATTTATAAGCTGATTAGACAGGATAAAGAGAAGAATGGATGGAATAAGCGTCAATCCAACAAATGCTACAACAAGCTTCGTTCTAAACTTTGAGCCTATGACTTTCTGTTTTTTCTCGGCATAAAGATGGATAAAATTTCGTATTACAAAAAAGATTAAAAGCAGTAAGTATAAAACTATATTTACAATTATAAAGATAAAACCAGTTTTTATGAGGAGTGGCCCGTGTTCAATCCCCAGATAACTCAGGACAACTCCGGTGATAATTATCGCCAGAATACTTAGTACAAAAAGACCGAAAAGTATCTTGAGATTTTTCATCTTCTATCTCCAAACATTAAACGGCTCTGATTCTTTGGCCAAGCTCATCTCAACCTCAGGAATAAAGAGCATCAATAAGCCTATTACACGCGGTAGTTCTCTACTCTTTGACTCCACCACAACTCTCAAATAATAACTGCCTGGCTCCAGCTCTCTAATATTTACTAGATTTATCCCATCAACCTTAAATGCCCAGGTCTTCATAATATTAAAATCTTTAAACTTTTTATTAATCCGTGTTGTTCCATCAAAAGAAGATGCCATGTACTCTCCTCGTAAATTATCATATTTTATAGTTCTTTGAACTTTCTTTGATACTACAAATTCGTCAGGCCAAAAACTCCATGCCCTGAATAGCTCTAATGTAAATACAATTTCTTTTTGAATGCCTGATTTAATGGTGGCTTCTATGTCTTCAAGATAATCAATACCCGTGCTCACAATGACATCATTATTCTGAATTTTCACCTTAGGGCCTAAAATCTCAGATGTTAAAGCCGATGCAGGAAAAAAAATGACAGCACAACAGACAAATAAAATTACAATAAGTGGAAATTTTGTCATTTAATTTAGTGTTCCCTGCGGAAACCCCTGAACGTTTAGTGAACGTACACCCCGAGGTCGACAAGTCACAGACTTGTAACGGGGTTAGTGAACGAATATTAATAAATAGGTAATTTCCCTGCGTTGTGTTACCAGAGGTAACACTAATGTAAGGAACAACTAACTATTATCATATTTGCCTGCCGGCAGGCAGGCTCGTATCCACTCGCTATGCATTTTAATACTTGACAAGACACCTGAAATTTATTTTGATTATAACATACATAATAAGACAAATTATCAGTAAATAACTCTTAACTTTAAACTTTTAAGGAGGGACGGATTATGGATTTAAAAGCCATAAAAATGGACATCCCGGTCGGTAGCAACATTATACTCGGACACACTCATTTTATAAAGACAGCAGAGGACCTTTATGAAATCATTGCAACTACAGTATCCCAGGCAAAATTTGGCATTGCCTTTACAGAGGCTTCAGCTTCCTGTCTAATACGAAAAGAGGGAAATGATAAGGGGTTAATTGATGTCTGTGTCAAGAATCTAGAAAAAATCGGCGCCGGTCACTCGTTCTGTATCATTCTGAAAGATGCCTTTCCTATTAATGTTCTAAATGCTATAAAAAACTGCCCGGAGGTGTGCAATATCTACTATGCAACAGCAAACCCTGTAGAAGTCATAATAACTGAAACCAGGCAGGGTAGGGGTGTTTTAGGCATTATTGACGGCTCTCCTCCAAAAGGCGTTGAAGGAGACGCTGATAAAGCGGAAAGAAAGGAGTTTCTGAGGAAAATAGGGTATAAGCTATAAAAAATCCTAAATTCGAATATCGAAATTCGAGGCAAATCCGAATGTTCAAATGTTCAAAATTCAAGAACACGCCACGTTGCCGAGAGTATTTATTGTTTTGATTCATTAGAATTTTGGTCATTTGATATTGTTTTGGATTTCGTGCTTAAGATTTAAGATTTTTCACTACACAGAAATGTCGGTAAGAACCTGTTTATAGTTTTCGACAACTTAGGTTGTGTGCAGTTGCTGCATCTTCAAGTAATAACATTTGCGGGTTAGTTCGACAAGCTCATCAAAGCCCCAGGTTCCCGGGTCTGTCAGGCGATGGGTTAAATTGCCTCAAGTCCTAGATAAGCTCCGCTGAACTGTTCTTTATTAGGGATTATCATTGACACCCGGACATATTTCCTATAGCATCATCTCCACATAATGAAATATGTCGATATTTATTATAAAATAGATGCTAAAAGATTAAATATGGAAAACCAAAGGGGGATTAATGATTCCAGAGCTTAAATTTGACGACAAGGGGCTTATACCTGTCATAATTCAGGATATTGGCAATAACGAGGTTTTAATGCTCGCGTATATGGATAAAACTGCCCTTGAAAAAACAATTAAGACACGCAGGACTAATTTCTGGAGCAGGTCCAGGCAGAAATACTGGATGAAGGGTGAAACATCAGGCAATGAACAGATTGTAAAGGAAATTTTCTATGACTGCGACAGTGACACCCTGCTTATAAAGGTCGAACAAATGGGATCAGGCGCCTGCCACACAGGTAATAGGAGTTGTTTTTTTAGAAATATTAAGATGTAATTATTTAGATGGTTGTAAGATATAACAGGGAACAGTCTTTTCACTCATTCCTGCCTGCCGGCAGGCAGGCTCGTCCAGATGTTTCGGGACTCCGAGGCATTTTTTACAGTTAAAAATGTTATTGGATTTTTTTAAAAAATTAAACCGTTCAAAGACTATTTCCTGTTATATTTAATAATATGAAGAGAATAAGAATATTGTAAAAAGAAGTAACTTGAGGGAGTTGAGTGAAGTTAGGAAAAAAAGGAGAAAAACTTGCCGTAAAATTTCTAAGGAAAAAAGGCTACAAAGTAATAAAACAAAATTATAAAACCCGCATAGGTGAAATTGACATTATAGCCAAAGATAGAGAAACGCTTGCTTTCATTGAAGTAAAAACCAGAGAAAGCATAGAATATGGATTGCCATTTGAAGCAGTAAACAGGGCTAAAAAAAAGAAGATTGCAAATGTGGCGTTGTTGTATTTGAAAAAGGTTAAAGAGATACCTCCGTGCAGGTTTGATATCGTAAGCATTTATTATGAGCAGGACAAGCCTGAATTTGAGTTAATCAAAGATGCATTTGAAGTTCCAACCCGCAGATGATCGCAGTTTTTTATACACTGATGATCACTGATGTCTCTATCTGAGTTAAAGAATTTGTTCTCTTAAATATGATATTATTAATAGCCGATTATTAAAACGGGGCGTAGCGCAGTCTGGTAGCGCACTGCGTTCGGGACGCAGGAGTCGGAGGTTCAAATCCTCTCGCCCCGACCAGCTCTTTTCTGTAAAATCAATAACTTAACTCCTGCTGATACCACTATTCTTTGAGTCTGATTACTTGACTAATTTCCCTGCTGTGTGGTAAAACTCAAAATAGTAATATAATTAACCACAGAGTGCATGTAACATCTCGGTTAATATTAATAAAGGCAAAAATATGGAGTCCCCGAAAATTTCGGTTATTATCCCTGCATATAATGCTGAAAAAACTATTAAAAACACATTAACATCGATTAAAGCTCTCACTTTGGCACCAATTGAATGTATTGTAGTTGACGACGGATCTGACGACAACACTTGTGAAATTGCAAAAAAAGAAGGTGCAATAGTTTTGTCCGCAGACAAAAATATGGGACCGGGACTTGCAAGAAATCTCGGCGCTCAAAACGCAAAGGGCGAATATCTGGCTTTTACCGATTCCGATTGTGTCGTACCTCCGGACTGGCTTGAAAAATTCTATGCTGCTTTTAAAGAGCAACCCTGTAGCGGCATAACAGGACCCTATGCCGGCCCGGTAAGAATGCACAGAATCGGGAAAGTTATAGACAGGTGGTTAAGGCATAATCAACGCAAAGTCCCAAGGGAAATTTTCTCCTGTATATCTTCCAATCTGTTTGTTAAAAAAAAAGATTTTAAAGAGATAGGAGGATTTCCAACCTACAAACTGCCAGGCAGTGACAAATTCTATTACGGCAACGAGGACGAAGAATTCGCCAACCTCCTTGCATTTAAGAAAAAACAGCCCTTTATATGGTTAAAAGATAACGGGATTTTTCACGATTATCGGGAAAATCTCAGGGATCATTTTAAACAGCAGTCTTATTGGGTAGAGGCAATTCTGGTGTCCATAGCCCGTTTCCCTTCTATTTCCAACGGAGAAGAAAGCAATTATTCAACAACCTCTTCAGTCGTTAGCATATTCCTCACATGGCTGGCAATAGGTAGCCTTATAGCCGGTTTTATTAAAAATCCCGTGCTTTTCTTTGGAAGCGTTCCATTTTTTGTTTTACATAAAGGGCATGTCAAGGCCATTATTTTTGAAGAGAAATTATTTAAGGAACGTCTATTTCTGATATTTTATGCATATTTTTTTGTTGCTTTAACTTCCATTGCATGGAGTAAAGGATTAATTAGCGGTGGGCCTAAATTCGCCAGATGCTATTTTCATTGGAGAATAAGATCGCATGCTTAAACTGCTTCCTTACGCCTTTTCTCCCGGTAAGACGGTCTCTACCCCATTGTACCTGATTCACTTTGTGACAAACCGATGCAATGCGCGTTGCCCTCACTGTTTTGTCTATGATTCAGAGGGAAATCCGAACATAGACGGTTCGGAACTGTCACTCGAGCAGATCGACACCCTTACCAGATCACTGGGAAAATCCCTGTATAATGTAAACCTGACAGGTGGAGAAACCTTCCTTCGTTCAGATATTATGGATATTTGCGAGTTATATTTGAGGAATACAAGCGTTCAGGTTTTACAGCTATTTACAAACGGATTTCTGCAGAATCGCATTTTACACTCTGTCGAGCAAATTTGTAAAAAATATCCAAAACGTAATTTTGTAGTTGTAATCTCCATTGATGATCTTCATGATAAGCACGACGAATATCGCAAACTGAAAAACAGTTTTTCCAAAGCGATGGAGACATATGATCAACTTAAGAATATGAGATTCGATAACCTGGACCTGGATATCGGTCTTACCGTCAATTATGCAAACCAGAAGAATCTTGACCGGATTTATGAATACCTGGTTAAGGAAAAAAAGGTCAGAACGCTTTCGTGCTCGATAGTCCGGGGAAACCCGAGGGAACCGCGTTCAAAAAACGTAGATATGGACTTGTACAAAAAGTTTTGTGACAAAATCAATCACAGCATGCAAAACGGGGAACTGGGTTGCTTCTGTGGTTTCCCCGGTGCTGATTTGTTAAACGCCAAGTCGATTTACATGCGAAAAAAAAGCATACCCGATGTAAAGGAAAAGGGGTATGTATCACCTTGTTACGCGGGACGGCTTATCGGTGTAATTTATGCCAACGGAGATGTCTACCCCTGTGAGCTTCTGAAAAAGCCGATTGGTAATTTAAGCGACTATGGATTTTCTTTTCCCAAGCTCTGGAATTCGAATAAAGCCAAAAGGATTCGGGATTGGATCTGGGACAGCCGCTGCTATTGTGAGCATGAATGTTTTCAAACAATAAACATACTTTTCAATACAAAATTTTATCCGAAAATCTTAAAAGAGTATGCCAGAATAAAAATGGGAAAACTTAAAATTAAAAACAAATAGTCTTACCGTTAGCAATAAAAGACTGGATTATTTTCAACACAGTAATTAGCAACAGTCATTTTATATAATGCGAACAGGGCAGGATATCAGGAATAGTCACTCTATTATGGAAAAAGAGAAGAGCTTGCGTTTGCTTTACCTGTTCCGTGTGCACACAAGAAAAAAAACTCCGATGATAATTTTTCTTTACATTATTGAAACTTTAACAAACATTTAAACAATTCAAGATACTTTAAATCCTTTGAAATGGGTCACAACATTGGAAAATTATGGTGCAGAATATTGAAAATAGTTCGAACCCATTTCGCCGCCTGCGGCGGCGAGACGACAAGCCCCAACATTGAGCGGCTTCGCCGCAATCTTTGACAATTTCCAGTTTTTCTTTGGCGGCAAATTCTTTTTAAATATCAAATTTTTCTCTCAAATATTATACTTACACTGACTACATAGCGTCAAGAAAATGCAACGTATAAAAAAACGTATAATGTTTCTTCCTCAACACATTTAAAGTCTGCAAAAATGTGCATGTTACAACCCAAATGCGTGTTATACAGAAGGGCAATATCAAGAAAAGTCTGTCATTTCATCTCCCAAATTCGCTAAAATACAGAAAAACTATATAATCACTTGTTAGGCTAATTTAATGGTGAATAATTTACAAGTTAATATTAATAAAACGTTGTTCAGATGGGCTATGACGCATAACCTGCAATTAATTATTAAGTTCCACAATGAACAAAAAAGGCTAATGAAGAATCAGGTCTCAGCAATTAATGAGAAATTGAAAGCTTGTAATGATAAGCAGGAGAGAAAAGAACTACTACATGTAAAAGAAGTTTATATCAACACATTCGACAAGCTGCTGGGTACAAACACTTTTTTAATGATGTATTCGCATTTAGAGGAGTTTCTTTATCATGTCTGGAAAATCTTTGGTCAAGAGCAAATTGTCAGTAATTATGGAAATTTGAAAAGGTTTAAGGAAATTATTAGGAATGTTATCGGCTTAGATTTGAGCCAAGATCGTGAATGGGAATTTATTTGTGATTGTGAAAAGGTCAGAAATTGTTTACTTCATGCAAATGGAAGAGTAAGCATATCAAAAGATAAGAATGACATAGAAAGAATAATAAAGAAATCATGCGGCCATTTGAGTAAGAAAAAAGATCGGGTTGAATTATCCGGCGAATATCTAGATAAGATCTCAAATACAATAGATAGTTTGATTAAACGTATAGAAAAAGCCGCAAATGCCTAACACATGATTACAAACAAAATGGAGATTGTCTTAGACGTTAATCCACAGAAGTTTTCACAAGACTCGCTTGCAATCATTGATAACCCTCGGGAATCTCTTTCTAGTATCTTACAAAAGCTAATAATTAAGGGCATAAAAGATAATTTACAACCACTTATTACCAAAGGAAAAATCATTTCTATCGAAGAAAATGGGTTTTATAATGGATCGTGCACTTCACTCAAGGAAATAAAAGATAGTAAAGGTTATGTCTTTGAACACTTTAGAATTAAAATCGAGACGTTACCAAACTTCATCATCGAAGAAGAAGATATATCGTTTCCGACTTATCTTAAATGGCTTCCTAAAGATGGGTATGAATCTCATATTTTTATGTATAGACATGTTCCTTTGAAATCACGTAATAGATATTTTATTGAGATTTATAATCTTCTTATTCCATCAGCTCTATTTCAGCCTGTTTATGAAAGATTGCTTTCTCACTGCACATGTCCTCCGAAATTCCTTTCCCCTGTTAATACGGGAGTGTGGGTATGGTGGGTTGAATTTGGTTGTAAGATTTGCGGCAATACATATTTTTGCGAATGTTTTAAAAGAGCTATTGAAAAATATAAAAATGTAGCTCTTGAGCAACTTGGTGATTATTCAGATTCGGGATGGCCTCATGACTTTTTCAAAGCTATTGAGCGCGCCAAGTTTAGGCCAAACATCTGCCATCTTTGCACAGATACTAAATCTGATATGATGTTTTGCCATCCTATGTATGGAAGTATCGTAATGGTTCATTATGGGGCTTATGTTAAAAGAATAGCTATTGAGGAAGACATTGATGAGAGAGAGGCAGAAAATAAAATTAGAGACAGATTAGGAATACCACGTATTGGCGAAGGTTGGATAAACGAGACACAGCTATACAAAACTGTGTGCTATTTATTCCCCTCCGTCAACGTCATGCGTGAAGCAAGCCCAGAATGGATTGGGAAACAACGCATCGATATTTATCTTCCTGATTTAAAGCTAGCCATAGAGTATCAAGGCCAACAGCACTATGAGCCTATTGAAATATTTGGAGGTAAAGAAGCATTAGATAAAACTAGTGAACTGGATAAACGCAAACGATCTTTATGTAAAAAGAACGGCGTACATATTATATATTTTCGGTATGATGAAAGCCTTACAGTTGAACAGGTAGAAAAGAGACTAAGCAAATACTTAAAGAAGGCTTAACAATTCGACGATTGACCGAGCACCACAGGTGTCATTTTGGACTTGAATAGTTTTTGATATGAAAATCATTTTTCAGCATGTTAATATCTTTCAGGTGCTTGTCAAGTCAACTTAACGTTATGCTCACAAATAAAAAAGACGGGAGGAATCAAATGCACAGACACAATTCAATCATTCTGACTATCGGCTGTATTATTCTAATCTTCTCAGCGACTGCCTTAAGAGCAGAGAACATACCTAGTTGTATTGAGATAGCTTCAAAAAAAGATAAGCCTGGAGCAAGCGCAAACTGTGCACCAATAATACTATCAAATGACAAAGCTTTTGAAATAATAAAAACATTCAATATTAAGAAAGTAGGTTATGATAGATATGTCTTTATGAAGAAAGAAGAGTTATTAAAAGCAGATCATAAATCGAAATGGGAGCTTCTTGCTTTGATGGTTTCAGCAGTTCAAAGTCTATATGAAGAAAATGTTGACTGTTATATTGCTGTCCTTCCCGAAACTGACGCAGAAAAAACAGCATTGATCCTTGGTAGTTATCCTGAATCAAAAGTTGCCGCCCACGCAAAATATGTATGGCCCGATTTAAAGCCACATCCGGGAAGAAAATGGCCGGCCAACCATCATCAGCGTCTTTATAAATTAATCGTATATTGAGTATTTAGGCTTATGTTTGGATTCAATATTACAACAATTGATTGGGTTTCATTAGCTGTGGCAATTGTTGTTACGCTCTATGTAGCTATAGCGAAAAATCCACACGAAAAAGGATCGAATGAATATCAAGCCTTGCGGGTTTGCAGAATAGGACTTGCACTGTTGATGTGGAGTTTTGGTTTTGGTCTTATTGGCTACGCTTTCGCCCTAACTACTTTTATTCTAGCAATTGTCGGAATTATTAAGGGTCGGGCATTGTATGGAATAATGCTGATTATAGGCTCAGTAGTTGTTCCTATAGTAGGCACTTATTTTACCTTGAAAGATATTTTCAATCCTGTTTTGCGATAAAGTGCTTAATCCCACCGCAAGTGACCGCGTAATCCCAAATTAAGTGACCGGCAAATCCCATTTATCGTGACCGGGCAATCCCACATTGGGTGACCGGCAAAT
>VAPB011108217.1_pt1 | contig 26701 bp, 22 predicted proteins | sample 3395101 | NCBI WGS metagenome assembly VAPB01 (sample SAMN08290433, study PRJNA428436) | hydrothermal vent metagenome | isolation source: Deep-sea hydrothermal vent chimney | place: Indian Ocean: Southwest Indian Ridge | reverse complement strand
GTAAACGGACGGAACATAATTTCTTTTGAGGATTGGATGAAAATGGATATGGAATATATAGATAACTGGAAGTTTTCTAATGATCTGGCAATTCTATTGAGGACCATTCCGGCGGTATTCAAAAGAAAAGGGGCTGCATAATTTTTTTATTTTGTTTCTTTAAAAAGTATCTTAAAGCACGCCTCTTTATTATCATAATTATCTGCCAATAAACTTCAAAGAAGCTTGAGAAAAAAACTATCAGCAATAAATTTCAAACAATTATGTTGCCCCGGTATTTTAAATGAAGATTCTCATGATAGAACCTTCTGGCAGGCGGGGCCTCTGTCAATATACCCATAACCTGGCAAATGCAATTGCCTTAAGAAAACATAAAGTGGTGCTTGCTACCTCAAAAGAATTTGAAACTAAAAGTCTTCCCAGAAAATATGAAGTAATGGAAGTTTTTAATCGTTTTTCAACAAATCCTCTTCGAATGTTGCATTTTTTTTACAATGTTAAAAAAATTAATCCGGATGTAATTCATATACAGGGCGCTATTCATCCATGCTTGTATCTTATGCTATGGAAAATAATAGGGAAAATCAGCGATGGTCTTTTTATTTACACCTCTCACGATATATTACCCAAAAAGGGGAAAATATATCATAATTATATATTAAAGCAGCTGTATTCCGGCATGTCCTGTAACATTGTCCATTCCCGGCAGAACAAGGATTTGCTTTTACAGCATTTTAAAATTGGATCAGAAAAAATCGCGGTACTTTCTGTCGGGAATAACATGGCCCTTGCAGGGGATCTTATGCCGGGCCAGGAAATTCATATTCCCGAAAACAAAAAAATAATTCTTTTTTTTGGCATTATTGAACCTCAAAAGGGATTAATGACTCTCATAAAGGCCCTGCCGGATATTAAGAAAGAGATAGAAAATGTTATTCTTTTCATAGCAGGTCAGCCTTTCGAGGATATGAGTATGTATCAGGCAGAAATTAAAAAGTTAAATTTAAAAGATGCCGTTAAACTTAAGTTAGAGTATATTCCACTCAATGAAATACCTCATATCTTCAGGAGGGCTGATCTGGTCGTTCTTCCTTATAATCAGGTCTCTCAGAGCGGCGTTATTTTAAGTGCCTATTCTTTTGGAAAACCTGTTGTAGCTACTTCAGTTGGCGGCATGCCTGAATTGGTTCAGGAGGGTAAGACAGGTTTTTTAGTGCCTCCCGATAATCCGCTGGCATTGGCAAAGGCTGTTGCCGGATTGCTAAAGGACGACAATTTAAGAGAAGAAATGGGCAGCAATGCTTTAGAGTATATAAACAAAGAGTGTTCGTGGCAAACCATTGCCAGGCAAACGGAAGAGATTTATCATGAGTTGCTGAGTTCTAAATCCCGATTTAAGAGCCAAACTATAAATTCATCTAATTAAGTGCAATATAATCAAAAATTAGAAGTATCAGTGATTGTCCCGACCTATAACTCTTCAGATTGAGACATTTCAGTCCCAGGATATCGTTGGTGTTAAGGGTGCTTACATGACTGCACAAAGGGAAATTTGGGCACGATTTGCTCAAATCGAGTTCATGGAGAGATATAAACTTCTTCTGAAAAATAAATATATTGATATGGTTGACACGTATTCAGCCGGATACAGGGAAAATACGTTTTTATCATTTGGAGGTTTTGATGTATCGTTCCCTGTCCCAAATAATGAGGATACAGACTTATCTTATAGAATGTCCATGAAGGGGCATAAGATGGTCTTTAATCCGAAAGCAATAGTATGGCATACCGGACATCCTGACTCTCTTAAAAAATATGTAAAACTGAAAATTTGGCGCGGCTACTGGAGGATGCTGGTCTATCAAAGATACTCTTCGAAAATGATAAAGGATTCATATACCCCTCAAACGTTAAAACTTCAAACCCTCTTTGTCTTTTTAGCTATTATTAGTTCAATATTAATGTTGTTCCTGTCCTCGGTTATGGTTTATTCCTTTCTTTTTTCCATGTTTTTTTTTCTGGCGGCTTCAGTGCCTTTTATTTTAATGGCGCTGAATCATGATGTAATTGTCGGTTTATTATCCCCGTTATTCTTAAGCCTTATTATTAAGAGCAACTGCTATCGGGGCAGGGGCTTTTTAAAAATTATCAGGGGTAATTGCTAGTCAAAGCAAAAGGAAAAATTATTAATTACCAAGAACTATAATCGGTTGGCAAAGGGAAAGTGATATTTTTTGACTTATAACGCATTTTACCCTAAAATAGATTTCGTATTAAAATTATAATGGTTTGCAATAAAATGTATTATACATCTAATTTTTTCAGTTTATCATGCTAAAGGAGCTTATTAATTTATAATGCAGGGAAATGAAAAAAACTGTGCTAATAAATAGTTCTAAAATCAACTATGAACGAAAAAAGTTATGTAGAAGCGTTTTTTTCGATGCCCCTAATCCGCCCAGAACAATTCTCGTTACCAGTTCATTGTCTGGTGAAGGAGTTACAACCGTATCTGTAAATCTGGCTAAGAGCATAGCTGAAGAGCATAGCGGCAAAATACTGCTCATTGATGGAAATATCTATAATCCTTCAATTTTAAATATTTTTAATTTGCCTGACAAAAGTGGACTATATGATTTCATCTATAGTAACAGTTCACTGCATGAATCAGTTCAATCTTCTTCTTCAATATCCAATCTTTATATTATGGGATTGGGGAGAACAGAGCTGGAATCCTTTACTTTTGAAAAGATGGGAGATATTAAGAGACTCATAGAGCAATCGAAGAAAGAATTTGATTTCATTATTTTTGATGCTCCGTCAATATTGGAGTGCTCTGAAACACCTTTGATTACCCGTTATTTTGACAACATATTGTTAATTATTCAGGCCCATAAAACTATTATCGCTGATGTAGAAAAAGCAAAAAATGAGATTGTCAATGCCGGAGGAAAAATTAAAGGCATAATTTTAAATCGCAGGAAGCAATATGTTCCTCAAAAAATTCACAATAAGTATTTTGGACATGATTAATTATAAGAGAACCCTGAATTTACTCTATTACCTTGAAAGGTTCTTTAGCTCTGCCCTTATAATTTTTCTGATAATTTTAGGGAGCGGATGTAAATCGACAAATTCTTCCGGGCAAGTAACATTTGAGGATAGTCAGGGTAATAATGTGACATCAGCTTTACAAGAGCATTCAATATTACAGGAGGAATATAGAATATATGTAAATGACGAGATTACAATTGATTTCCCATATTATCCCGGATTAAATAAAAAAATAGTTGTGCCGCCTGATGGTAAAATAATATTAGAAAAAATCGGACAGATAAAGGTTGCCGGCTTGACGACCAAAGAGTTAACAGATAAACTGCAAAACTTTTATTCACAAACACTTACACAACCGGAAGTAGTCGTAAATTTGACTAAATTTCATTCTCAAATCCTGGTACTGGGTGAAGTTAACAGCCCTGGTATATATCAATTATCAAGTCATTTTACATCTTTTGAGGCTATTTCCCTGGCTGGCGGGTATAGGGAGTCTGCCTATTTAAAGGAAGTCTTGGTTATTAGAAGAATTGAGGGGAATAAATCGAGAGCCACGGTAATAAACATGAACAATGTATTATCAAGACAAAACATTTCAAACCGTTTTTACTTACAGCCTTATGATATCGTATATGTTCCCCAAAACCCCATTGTTAAACTTGGCACAGTCTTAAAACAAATTTATGATCTCGTTCCCCCGTTTGTTTCATTAGGTTTTAGCTATTCTTTGAATCCTGAAGTCGAAGTACGATGAACTCTTAGAGTCTTGCATTATTCATCCTGAAAAAAATAATTATATTTAACCCTGTATAGGCATTGAAAAATTGAATAATCGGTTTACAGATGCATTATCTCAACTTAATTAAAATCCCGTATAGATATATTAAGTATTTACGCAATCAGGTTTATCCTTTGTGGGCGACATTTGCTATTACCGAGAACTGTAATGCACGATGTGAATACTGCCAGTACTGGAGAAAAAAGTACTCTGAATTATCTACGGAGGATGTATATAAAATTATTCGCCAGCTTAAGAAACTGGGCATTATTTCTGTTGTTTTCTCCGGCGGAGAATGCTTACTCAGGGATGATTTAGTCAGTATTGTTAAATATTCAGTGGATCTCGGATTGGAAGTGACGGTTGTTACGAATGGATTAATCTGTGATGAAAAGGTTTTTCATGATATAATGTCCTGCGGATTGCGCGGATTTGCCTTTTCTCTTGACGGGTCTCAGGCTTCTATCCATGAAGCTTTTAGAAAGGGATGTTCATTTGAAGTTGTAAAACATTCTATTCAGAAAGCTGTTGAAATAAAAAATAAAAATAAATTTAATACTAAAATATCAACAACAACTGTGGTAAATAAAACAAACATTAATGATCTCCAGAATATCTATCGGCTAAGGCAATCACTTGGGGCAGACAAGAATTTTTTTCAGCCCATCTGGCCCATTTTTGGAGAAAAGCACTTTCATAAGCAGTTTGGTTTTTCCGATATGACATTTGAAGACTTGCAGAAAATCGCCAAAGAACTGGCACATATCCCTGAAGGCAATTTAGCAAGTTATTACAATATTTTTCCGTATTTATACAGGGACTTTGAAAGTATTAATGATAAATATCAATGCTTTGCGGGCAGAGCCTTTGTTTATGTAGATTCATCAGGCAGTCTTTTCCCCTGTTCGCCTCTTACTCACCAGCCAATGGGTTCACTCCTCGATGAAAGCATTAAATCCATTCTATCAAAACCTGAACTTAAATCGCGCCTTAAAGAATACAAGGATTTTAAATGCGGCGGGTGTACCATGACTTGTTACATGGAAAAAAACATTGCCCTTTCAGTTTTAAACAGCCCTGCCAGTTTATGGAAAAGAGCCAATTAAGTACAGAAGGAGTTGCCCTGAGTATCAGAAATTTTCTGAATCATACACCAATTACCAAGGATATGGTGTTTGTTGTAATTGGTACTTATCTTAGTGCAGCAGCAGCATTTATATGCAACTTACTGGTAGGCAGGTATCTGGGGCCCTCTGGTTTTGGTCAATTTGGATATTTTCTCGTTTTATCTCCAATTTTTTTTGAATTAACAGGATACGGTTTTGATTCTGTAATGGTAAGATTTGCTGCTCCTGAAGTTTCTCAAAATAGAGATAAGACAGCGGCAATATTTAAACTTGTCTTCTTATGGAAAATTCTGTTAAACGTTTTTTTTATCACTGTGGGATATATCTTTTCCGGAAAAATCACTTTGTGGCTTACCGGGTCGACCGAGAATATAAACGTCATCCGTTTGGCATTTTTTATGGGGTTTGGTTTTTCTCTCTGGCGCTATGCTATTTCAGTATTTCAGAGCCTTCAAAACTACAATCGTTATTTCGTAACGCTGCTTGCTAATAATGTTACTAAACTTATTGTAATTATTACTGTTTTTTTCTTGTTTTCTCCTGATATTAACCATATAATGCTGATTTATATTGGAAGCGCTTTTACCGGATTTTTTGTCGGAATAATGATGATTCCTACTCTTTATTCATTCAAAAGCATTAAACTTAAAAACACTTTACCGCTTTTAAAATCAATCAACCGGCTAAGTATATGGGTAGTTCTTTCTACGCTTATATTCCTTTTGACCGAGTCATTAAATGTATTTATGATAGGACATTTTCTTAATACCTATGCTGTTGGAATCTATACAGTAGCAATGATACTCACTAAACTCCTGGATCATGTAACAGTTTCTATAAAAACGGTGTTATTACCGAAGGCAAGCAGTCTGGAACCTTCCGCTTATATAAAATATGTCAAAAAGTGCCTGATGATAACTATTCCGATAGCAATTGCAATACTGCCTATATTCTTTATATCACATATTTTGATAGAAGCTTTGTTCTCAAAAAAATTCGTTGATGCTATTCCGGTATTCAATATCCTGTTCTGGGGCTATTGGATCAGCCTGATACTTGATCCGATCTGGCTTATTTTTTATTCAGCACAAAAAACCCATTATTTTATCTATTCAGATATTGTTATGTTTCTGATTGTTTTTGTGCTTAATATCTTTTTAATACCCCAAATAGGTATAATAGGAGCAGCATATAATCTTGTAATTGCCAGGTTTTTCGGTCGTTTCTTACTTGGAATATTTTTATACTTTTTGCCCCGACCAAAATCATTTATCCCTGCAACCTGACAATTTGCAGGCAATTTTACACATAATATTTTATGAATTGTTGTTTAAGGAAAATTAAATGAAATTGGAAGCAAATTCTTTGAATTTAAACAAACTTCTTTATCTGATATTTAAAAGAAAAACCATTATCGCGGGTTTATTTGCCATTATCCTGGTGTTTTCCTTCATTGCAGCTTTCTTTATAACTCCTAAATATAAGGTTTATACTAATTTTCTTTTCGACTTTGAGGAGGAAAAAACCTCTGTTTCTCCTCTTGCCCAGAAGTCTCAGTTATTAAGTTTAGCCAATAAAATTAATTCAGAAAAGGAGATTTTTAAGAGCCCGGTAATAATTGAATCTGTAGTAAAAGAATATCCAAATTTCAAAAAAGAATTATCCATTGACCAATCCAAGATAAGAAAAAAGTTCAAAGACTCTTTAAAAGGGTTTTTTAGTTTTTTTGGCAAATTCAAAAGCAAAAAGAAGTCATCTCCTAAAAGAATTTTAGATATTAAAGTAAAGTACTTATCTGAAATATTAAAACTTAAGCAAGTGCCAAATTCAAATGTTCTTTTGGTAAGCATGTATGTTGCAAATCCGAAATTTGGAGTACAGGTTCTTGATACTTATTTAAAATATTATATTAAACATCGTACAGCAATAGAAAAATTTCCAGGTGCGCCAAATTTTTTTAACGAACAAACATCTAAAGCTAACAAACGTTTGCAGGAGTTAGAGGATAATCTGTTAAATTTTCAGCAGAAAGAAAGGATTATAGATTATGGCAAAGAGGTTGCCCGAATATCAGCAAAACTGGGCACTTATGACATGGCTCTTGTTGATATCAGGAGGAAAATCATTTTAGGTGAAAATGATTTAGCCGAGATAAAAAATAATCTTCTTAGTGATATGCACATTATACCTTCTATAAGTTTGTTTAAAAATCCGATTCTGGATAAATTATACAGGAAAAGAATTGACCTTCAATTACAGCTTGTTAATTTAAAACAAAAATATAAAGATCAGGATCCTCTGATTATCGCTGCGACTAAAGAAATCCAAATGGTTGAAGATGAGTTGCGCCTGGAAGTCAATAAAATTATTGCTCTTATGGGATCTAATTTAAATAAACTTAGGTTAGAGGAAAAAGCTCTCGAATCAGTTATGCACAACTTAAAGCAGCAGTTTAAATCACTTCCCCAAAAAGGCAAGATTATCAGAAAACTCAAGCGCGATATAGAGAATGAAAATACAACTTTAACTAACCTTGTTCAGAAAAAAAATCAGGAGATGGTTTCTGCAACCAAAGATAACCGATTAGAAAATATAAAACTTATCACCCCTACCACCTATTCGACGAAAGACAAGAAACCAAGGAAAATGATTGTTCTTTTAATCGGCACTTTTCTGGGCCTGTTATTCGGGATTGGTTCAGCATTAACTCAGGAATATTTTGATAAAACATTTAGCAACGAGGACGAAGTTTCGGATTATATGGGTGTTCCTGTCCTGGTGTCAATTAAGGAAATTAAATAAAATAAAATGATTCAATATCTTGTCGTAGCCTTAGCCAAATTTTTTTCCTTGTTCATGCTAATTACCCCCAGTTTCTTCCTGTACGTAATTGCCTTCTCTATTTTTAATGGGACAATATTTTTTACGTTAAACATTACCTCTTATATAGCTATATTTGCTGCGGTGTTTTCTTTCAGCACGTTTTTGTTTACCAGAAAACAAATTAAGACTGACAGAATTTTTTTTCTTTTTGTTGTTTTATCTTTTTTGATATTTTGCGCTTCTCTTGCCAGCGAATATTTCAGTACAAGGTATGTTTTGGAAGGTTTCTTCTACGCAATATTTTATTTGATGATTTTAAATGTTGTTGATTCCCCAAAAATAATCGACCGGCTAATGATTGTGCTTGTATTCGCCGCCACCGTTCAGGCCATTATTGGAATTGTGGAATATGTGTCAGGTATTCATTTTTTTGAATATATAGATATTGAGGCCCACGGACAAGGAATTGCAATGGATTTGTCTGATATAGAAACCGGGAAATTACGGGCTAATGGTTCACATGGGGTAAATTATTTTGCAGCTCTTTTAGCAAGTGCTCTGCCTTTAGCTGCCGGGATGGCTATATTGTTTAAAAAGAAAGTACTTCCGATGATTGTTTTTTCTGCATGCAGTATTTTAATTATGTCCGGCATAATCCTTAGCTCTACCCGTGGTGCAGTCCTTTCGATTGTCGGTATGTTTGTCTTTATAATTTATAAATATAGGTCAAGACTATCTCTTGCAAAATTAATTATAGTTTTTATCCCTATTATTTTAATTACAGGAATTTTATTTACTTACAATCCCAAATATATAGCAAAATATACGACCAGTGTAGCCTCTTATGCTGACAGAATAAAATCAATGGCAAATATATTTAATTACAGCGCTACGTATATTGATGAAGATCTCACAAGTAAAGAAACTGCAGTTGCCGGCAGAATTTTTCAATATAAAGCAGCCTTAGAATTGATTAGTTCCAATCCATTTTTGGGATTAGGGCCGGGGAATTCTCCAACTTTTATGGCTCAATACTCACCTGTGCCGAATTTTGGTGAAATTCATAACATGTTTTTGTTATTAGCTTTTGATAGCGGTATTCCATCTGTAATTATTTATTTGATTATAATCTTTCTTGCATGGAAAAACTATTCAGAAGCAGCGAAAATATTCAGAGCAAGGGGGAACGTGAGGATGGAGTCTGTTGCAATAATTCTCCAATGCAGTCTCTTGTCGTATCTTATTATTGCCCAGACACAACAGTTGGTGTTTCGTTTAGGGTTGCTTTTGCTTTATCCTCTGTCAAGTGTGATAAGACAGCAGTTGCTTGACACCGTAGAAACTACATATTAAAATAAAATATGAGGTTTATTAATTTACCAATGATAAAAACATTTATTTTAATAGTTTTATCATTAATAATTCTTGTTGCCGGGGAAAATGTTTATCCTATGTCATCCAGCCCGGAAACCCCTGATGTTGTTCCAGATAAGCCGAAAGCCCCTGCTGATGCTCCAGTTAAGCCTGAAGCCCCTGCTGTTGCTCCGAGTAAGCCGGAAGCACTTAAAGTAATAGTTTGTGGTGATAATATTTGTGAGATGGGCGAAAATAACGATAATTGTCCAAAAGATTGCGAAGCATCAGCAACACCTTTAAAAATTGCGCCACCTTCAAAAGGAGTGTATATAGGGCAGTGGGAATGGGTACCCGGAGATGTTGATAATTTTCAGACAGCAATTGGGAAAAACACTGCTTTTTTTGGGAAAAACTCTGCTTTGCCCATGACTTGGGATGCAACAGGCCGATCAATCTTTTCCCCGTCAGCTGCCCAGCAGGAGTGGAATGAGGGGAAAATTGTGATTGTGCATGCATATGAAGCATCACCTGACCCGCTTTTGGTAGCTGAGGGAGAACAGGTTGCCGGTTTTACAATTGATAAGCTGCTAAATGGGGATTATGAGAACCACCTTAAGACTCTTGCAGCACAGTTCAGACAGTTCGGAAAACCGATGTTTTTCATGACAGTACGTGAACCTAATGTCGGGGGCGAAGATTGGCTTGGCGGTTTTGGCCCTAACGGAGATATGGGTCTTCAATGGGCGTTTGATAACCAAAAGGGTCTCGCAGAATTTGACCCTTCGAAATTTCCGAATTCCCATCTTTATTCTGATTTAGGAAATCCTCAAGTTAGTGATGGCATTGAGAGATTAATTGCTGCTCAACGATATTATCATGATTATTTTGTAAGACAAGAGGGGCTTGATTTTTTAACTTTTGATTCAATGGGATGGGGTACTCATGAAACCTGGCAGGACAGGGTTGAATTTTTTGAAGTTACACCGGGCAGTCCAAATTATCAATTGGCGAAAACGAGTTTTAGTTTTGCAAATTTTTATCCAGGAGATCAATACGTTGACTGGATTTCTCTGACTTTTTATATAGGGGCAAATGAAGATTCTGCCTTCAGACTGGGCAAACTAAAATTTGTAATGGAAGAAATTAGAGCTGTAGCTCCTAATAAACCTGTACTGATTATTGAATTGGGATTTCCTTATTATAAAGATAGTTCTCAGTCCGCAATAGATTCAGCCAAAAAAATAGAAGATACGCTAAATGAAATAATTCAAAGACAGCCTGAAATAAAGGGATTTGGAATGTGGTCAGATTCAGCAGATTTGGTTCAGGCCAATCCAAATGTAGGTTACCTTATTAAGCCTAATACAGAACGTGGTGATGCATTCAAAGCAGTTGTTAGCAATAACCCGGATTATTTCCACGAGTGTATTTACTTTTCAGACGGGTCAAAGATCCCGACCTGCAAGTAAAATTAAAACTTTTGGTATTTAATCTCCATGCTCCGGTTTAAAGTTGCCTCCTTCAAAAACTATTATGCATTATTGTTCTTAATGGCTTGTTTTCTGTTTTGTACTGCTGAAGTCTTTATTTTGAGTTTCAACATCAGTGAATTTATTTCGGGGAATAGTTAGCAGGGTAAAAAATGTCTTTTAAATCTGAGAGAATACTTCTTTTATTATTTGGCGGGATAGGAGATATTTTATTATTTACCCCCGCACTCGATGTTTTGAGAAGGGAATTTCCAAAAGCACGAATTGATGCTGTCATAAGAAAAGACGGCTGCATCAGGGTCCTGGAAAACAATACTTTTTTAAACAACATTATTGTTTATGACAGGCATACCAAAACTACTTTTTTAGAGCGAATAAGATTATTAAGGCAGATTAGAAAGAATAAATATGATACAACGATTACGTTCTGTGTTGATTTTGATTATAAAACCGGATTACTTTCATTTTTATCCGGGGCTTCAACGAGAATAGGTCCAGATATAAGGTCACATGGTGCTTTTTATAATGAAAAAGTTCCAATGATTCATTCGCAGCATTTTGTTTACAGAAACTTTGATTTAGTAAAAAAGGCAGGTGTAAAGCAGCCGCTAAATGAGGCATTAAAATTTCATCTTGATAGAAAGGAAAGGTTGTTCGCTCAGCAATTTTTCAAGCTTAATAATCTGGATTCGGCTAAAAAGGTAATTGGTATACATCCGGGATGCGGTTTATGGCGGGATGAGCGGAGGTGGCCAAAAAATAAATTCATTGAACTCATTAATTTACTGTCTGAGGATCCCGAAAAAAAGATTATTCTTATGGGAGGTTTTGAGGAAAAACAGCTTGTTGAGGAAATTTTGGAAAAAACAGGGCCAGAAATCATAACGTCTGGTAACTCTATGAGCTTGGGAGAATTTGCCGCCATTGTAGAACTTTGCGACCTGTTTTTTTGCAATGATGGAGGACCAATGAATGTAGCTGTTGCAATAGGCACGCCAACTGTCAGTATATTTGGCCCAACAAATTACATGGCTACCGAGCCGATCGGGAATCAACATATAATTATAAATAACCGGTTACAATGCAGTCCTTGCATAGATATTTATAATTACAAATCACGGGCATGTAAGGATTTGACCTGCTTAAAGTCAATCAGTGTGTCCAAGGTAATTGAAGAAATCAATAAAAAATTGAAGATTCCCCGAAATTCCCTTCATTCTCACATTGTTGAGTAAATGCAACAATATCTTTACTGATTCAGATGAATAAAACTGTACTTGACAATCACAGATCAATTATTTCGCGTGTTCCGGACAGTCTCTTTATCTTTATCTTGACCATTTTCATTAACGCCATTATGGCCTATATTGTCCTGAGTTTTTTTAACGTTAACATGTTCCCTGATTATTACCATATTATTGCCCAGAATCTTTTAGATGGTTCTGGCTATGTAATAGAGCCGGGAGGGGATATAATCTCATTCACTGCTCGATATCCTCTCTACCCGTTTTTCCTTGCAGCATTGTATTATATCTTTGGCCTCCAGCATATAGCTGTAGTTATAGTCCATATCTTGTTGAACAGTTTTACCTCTGTTTTTCTTTACCAGATAATGAAAAAAATTTATTCACACCCTGTGGGCATGTTGTCTGCTATTTTATATGCTCTGTATCCTTTAACTGCTTATTACCTTGTGCGTGAATTGCCGACAATTTTTTTTACTTTTCTTCTCGCCTTGTTCATCATAGTTATGTACAGGTTTTACGAATTACCAAGCCGTATAAACTCTTTTATCCTAGGATGCATGATTGGAGTTCTTACTTTGACACAGTCCTTTTTTCTGGGATTTCCTTTTTTCTTTATTATCTGCATGTTTTTTATATCTGCATTGTATTTTTACCGTTTTATACACCTAAAGACAGCAAAAAATGAAATACAGGACAAAGGATATATATATATATTATTTGACCAATTAAGAAAATACATACGTCAATCAAATGGAAACCTGAAAAAACATCTTCGATTATCTCTAATTATGCTTTTTGGATTTTTAATGGTTATTATGCCCTGGATTATAAGAAATTTTGAGATAACCGGGCGTTTTCCGGTTTTTTCTACTGCCGGAGGATATACTTTATGGATGGGAAATAATTTCCATTTTGATGGCAAGGATTATGATGAACTGTCAGTGGAAAAAGCTGTAGAATTAAGAAAGGCAATGTTGAGTGTTATTGGTGAAGAACCCGTGGCTGTTTCAAAAGATGATTCCGACATGTACGGCAAGATTTCCGAGCCTTATAAGACATCTGAAACAACCATGAACTTTAATAGAGTTCCCAGAGACCTTGATGCTGTGGGCCTGAGGAAAGAAGTAAATGCAGTTGGCAGAGGTGTTCAGCAGCATAGTTTAGAAAATGATAAAAAACTTTATAATGAAGCCATTGGAAATATGATTCGGTATCCAAAAGAAACCGCTATTTTAATGTTTAAAAAAGCATTTAGGTTATGGTTTTCTGTGTTCAGTTTTAAAATGAAAAAGTATCAGCTGCTTGTCACCATTCTGCAGGCATTGGTAATTTTACCCGCTTTTTATGGCATTATTTTGTCTTTCAAGAACAAAATTAGAATTGGGCCGCTGATCATAATACTTTTATTTTTTCAAATACTCTTTACCGTTTTTACTGCTACGGTAAGATATAGCATTCCTGTAATGCCGATAATCATAAGCTTTGCTGTTTATGGTTTAATAGAATCTTATCGTAAATTGCTTCTTAAAAATAAAAATCGTATAGCATAAAGGAACTTGTATAATAAAATATGGGCTTAACATAAATTTATTATATATCTGAATTGAGTTGAAATGTTGAGAGCTACAGTTTCTGAAAATCAAACATGTGTCATCCCGGGCGTGCGCAATTGGCTTTTTATTTTTGCTTTGACATTTGTCGCCAACGCTGTATTGGCCTACATACTGATGAATTTTATGGATATTTATTTTCCGACTACTTACAATAACATGGCCAAAAATATTTTGGCAGGCAATGGTTTTATGATAGAAGCGGGAGAGGATACTTTTATCGCCAAACCGCCGATATATGCGATTTTTCTTGCGGGTGTTTACTATATTTTTGGTTTTCAGCATATTACACTGGTTTTAGCTCAGATTTTAATAAATAGCTGCACATCCGTCCTTCTTTATCTTTTAATAAAAAGAATTTTTTCATCTAATGTTGGGCTTATTGCCGCTATTGTTTATGCGTTTTATCCATTTACTGCTTATTATATTGTGCGGGCAACACCAGTTACATTTTTCACCTTTTCAACCATTATTCTCATTTTTGCAATGTACAGACTCTATAATGCCCCGAACAGGTTTAATGCTTTTATCGCAGGCTGTATGATCGGAGTTCTTACTCTGATAAAGTTTTCATTCCAGGGATTTATCTTCTTTTTTATTTTAGGTGCTTTAATAATATTTTTGCTTGATTCAAAAAAGGAGATTGAAAAGCACCTTTACCTGAGTTTGATTATACTGGCAGGTTTTTTTATTATTCTTTCGCCCTGGCTTGTAAGGAACTATGTAGGACTCGGTGTTTTTCCGGCTATTGGTTCAGGCGGCGGCTATACCTTCTGGTTAGGAAACAATGTCCGATTTGACGGAAAGGATTCTACGCAGCTTTCTTCTGCTGAAGAGGTAGCGGAATTTCAAAAGGAGGAATCTGAAATAAAGGGTAATGAGTACGGCGGTCTTGGCCTGAGAAATGAAGATAAATTTTATCATGCGGCTTTCAAAAGTTTCATTCGTTTTCCGAAGGAAACAGCTATTCTTATGTTTAAGAAAATATTCCGGCTCTGGTTCTGGGTCTATAGTATTAAAATGCAAAGATATCAGTGGTTAATTACTTCATTGCAGTTATCAATTATTTTACCAGCATTATTAGGCATGTTTTTTTCGCTGAAAAACAGAGTGAAAATTTGGCCCATAATCCTGATATTATTTTATTTTCAGATTATTTATACTCTCTTTGCTCCTACAATTAGATATAGTTTGCCTTTGATGCCTGTGGTCATTGGTTTTGCTGTATATGGAGTAAGCGAAGCTTATCATAAGTTTAAACTGGTGAGATAAAATTGCAAATAAATATTGGTAATAATTAACAATCCGAGTCTTGCTGGGATTTTTTACCAAAAAATAAATGAATTAGACTAAATATGAAAATTCTCTTTATAAATAATATCCTGGGCAGGGACAGTATCGGAAGAAGTCCTTTGGGTATATTGTATCTCTCCTCTGCGCTGAAGCGTTCAGGCCATGAAGTTGAACTTGCCAATACAGCAGATCTTAAGAAAATTCTGAAAAAAATTGCTGAGTATAAGCCTACAGTATTAATGTTTTCTGTCCGCACGTCTTCTCAACTCTTATATAATGATTTAAATTCCCGGATAAAATCTCATTTCCCGCATATTTTTTCAATATTCGGAGGGCCTCATCCAACTTTTTATCCGCAAATTATCCAGAAAGAAGAAGCGATTAATGCTCTCTGTATAGGGGAAGGCGAGCATGCCATAGTAGACTTTATTGGCAGGCTTGAGAAGGGCGGAGAGTACCATTTAACTCCAAATTTTTGGGTCAGAAGAAATGGTAAAATATTTAAAAATAAACTGAGACCTTTAATTGAGAACATCGATAATATTGCATTCCCAGACAGGGACCTGCTTAATGGATTTGGCGGAGTCCGTGATTTTCCTGTAAAGAATTTTATAGCCTCCAGAGGCTGTCCTTATAATTGCACGTATTGTTTTAATCATGTGTATAAAAAAATTTATAAAGGACTTGGAAAGGTGGTGAGGAGGCGAAGTGTTGATAATATAATTTCAGAAATTAAGGAAGAATACCAGAAAACACCATTTCAGACAGTTCAATTTGAAGATGATATTTTTGCAATAAAAGGAAAATGGTTAGAAGAATTTTCAGATAAGTACAGGAAAGAGATCGGATTGCCTTTTACCTGTAATGTGCGGGCTGAGTTGATAGGCAAAAAAGAAGCAATGCTTTTAAGGGAAGCAGGATGTGTTTCAGTGTGGATAGGTGTGGAGGCAGGAAATGAGATAGTACGAAAAGATCTGTTAAAACGTGACAATTCAAACAGTAAAACCATAAACAGCATCCGTATCTTGCAGGGTGAGGGCATTAAGATAGCCACAGAAAACATACTCGGGCTACCAGGTACGACTATCGAAGAGGACTTTCAGACTTTTGAATTTAACCGTGTGATTCATCCTGCTTTTGCCAATCCATCGATATTTCAGCCTTATCCCGGCACTGAACTTGGCAAACATGCTTTTGATGCCGGTGAATTTTCCGGAGACTATGATAATATTGGCAATTTTTATGAAAATATCAGTTTAAATTTAGTCCATAAGCGTGCTATTAAAAACCTGCAGCGTTTATTTTCTTTTTCAGTTGAATTTCCATTTTTTGCAGGCTGGTTACGTAAACTGGTAAACCTTCGTCTGGGCATTTTATATAAAGTAGTTCAAACATTTTGGCGCTGGTATGCCTTAAAAAATCGAATTATCCCTGTTAAGTTACGATTTAGGCACTACATGCATATTTTCTGGAGAATCTTAGTATACTAAAAAATACTTGATTAATGGTTTGTTCAGACTTTGATGAAAGTACTCTTAATATATCCACCCATTAGAACGGAAGAGGTTTATGCTAAATATTCCGAAGGTGCTCCATGCCTGCCCCCCTTAGGCATATGTTATCTTGCTAAATATCTTTTAAAAGCTAATTATGAAGTAAAGATAATAGATTGTGTGGTCGAAAGGCTGACACTGGATGAACTGAAAAAACGTATTCTTGATTATGCTCCGGATATTGCTGGTATATCCTCAACTACAGTGGCGTTTTACCATGCCAAGCAGGTTATATCTCTTGTGAAAGATATTGCTCCTCAAATTATAACGATATTAGGGGGTGCTCACATTACTGCCTGTCAGGATGAAACAATGAATGAGTGCGAGGACATTGATATCGGTGTAATTGGTGAGGGTGAGGAAACCTTACTGGAAGTGTTAAAAAAAATTCAGGATAATGAATCCCTTGCCGGTGTGCTGGGTACGATCTACAGGGATAATGGAAACATTATAAAAAACGAACGCCGTCCGGTTATCAGGGATTTAGATGTTGTTCCTTTTCCTGCAAGGGAATTGCTCCCCCATCTTTCTTCCTATTCTCACACAGCCCTCAGGGGAAAGAAGGGCAAACTTACAGCAACATTGATTACAAGCAGGGGGTGCCCCTTCGGATGTAGATACTGTGATCAGTCAATCTTTGGGAAAAAGTGGAGAAAACACAGCGCTGATTACGTTTTTTCTGAAATAAAGACGCTGAAAGAAAAATTTGGAGTTGAATTTATCTCTATCGAAGATGATATTTTTACGCTTTATAAGCCAAGAGTTATGGAAATTTGCCAGAAAATTATTGACCATAAGCTTGATATTAAATGGGCGTGTTCAGCGCGTATAAATACTCTTGATGATAATGTGCTTGCCTTGATGAAGAGGGCAGGGTGCCAGAGTATTTATGTAGGTCTGGAATCCGGCAACACACGAATTTTGAAACTGATTAACAAAGGAATTACTTCAGAAGAAGCAAAAGAAGGTATAATAAGAATCAGAAAAGCAGGTATAAATGTTGTAGCTTCATTTATTCTTGGTATTCCTTCAGAGACCAGAGAGGAGATGAATCAGACGGTAAAATTTGCACTGTCCTTGCCTGTTGATGGTGCATCATTCTTTTTATTTACACCATATCCCAATACCGAATTGAGAGTACTTGCTTTAGAAAACGGTAAAGTCAGTACAGACTGGCGTGATTATTCCGGACATCCCAGTTCATTGCCTTACATTCCTAATAATATGACCCAGGATGAACTTTTAGATTTTCAAGCCAAGGCGTATAAAAAATTTCTCTTGCGTCCATCTTTTATTTGCAGGTATATTGTAAATAATTCATTTTTGGATGTATTACAAAAAGGTTTTAGTTTTATCAGAGCTTTTTACCTTAGGAGAAAATATATTTGAAATGGAAAAAATAATAGAAAACAGAAAATTGGCATATTCCATTGTCATACCCATTTTCAATGAGGAAGGAAATTTAAGAGAACTTTATGAGAAACTCATGTCGGTAATGAGTTCTTTTAACGAGCCGTTTGAACTGGTTTTCATTGATGATGGCAGTCATGACAGATCTGTAGCTATTATTAAGGAACTTATGAAGGAAAACCATAGATTATGTTTAGTAAGTCTGTCAAGGAATTTCGGTCATCAGGTCGCTATAAGCGCAGGGATAGATTATGCAAAGGGTGAATCTGTAGTATTAATGGATGCTGACCTGCAGGACCCCCCTGAAGTCATCCCCTCTCTTATAGAGAAATTAAACGAAGGATATGATGTCGTTTATGCGGTTCGGAAGAAACGGAAAGAAGGGATAATTTTGCGGTCTTGTTTTGCTCTTTACTATAGAATTCTCAGAAAAGTTTCCTATGTTGATATTCCCCTTGATGCCGGGGATTTTTGCATTATGAACAGACGTGTTGTGGAACTGCTTCAAAACATGAAAGAAAAGAACCGGTTTGTGAGGGCTATACGGAGCTGGCTGGGCTTCAGGCAAACCGGTGTTGAATATGAGAGAAAAATGAGGAAAACCGGGGATACAAAGTATTCGTTTAATAATCGATTAAGGGGCGCTCTTGACGGTATAATATCTTTCTCTTACATCCCTCTTAAAATTGCAACTTTGCTTGGGTTTATCAGTTCAATTGTCAGCTTTCTTGCTATATGTATGTTTCTAATTGCTAAATTATTTTTCAATACATTCATGGTACGAGGCTTTCCAACAACGATTATAATAATTCTTTTTCTAGGTGGTATTCAGTTGATTACAATCGGAATTATAGGTGAATACATAGGCAGGATTTATGATGAAGTAAAACAACGCCCGCTTTATGTCGTGAAAGAATTAGTGCGTTCAGAATCATCTTCAGAAAACAGTTAAGAACAGGAATTATCATGGTTAAAGATGTAGTGAAAAATATATATTTTTGTTAAAAGGAGAATAGATGTCTGATTCAGTAAACGCAAGTAATAGCCAAACACCTGAAAAAAAATCGCTTCCCAGAGTAACTTTAACAAAACCACCAGTGTTAATTGCGAAATTCGGAGTTTCCAGCGGTTCATTGGTTCCTCCTGTAGGGCTTATGTATATCGCTGCTTCAATCAGAAAGCACGGTTTCCCGCTTAAAGTTATTGATCCTGTAGCTGATGATCCGCTTGAGGTCAATCCTGTTCATGACAGGCCTTATTTGTGTTACGGCTGGGGGATTGATAAGATAGTCTCATCAATTCCAGAGGATTCCAAATACATAGGGGTTTCCTGTCTGTTTACTCATGAATGGCCTATAGCTAAAATGCTCATACGCAAGATAAGAGAGAATTTTTCGGATTCTGTAATTATTGTAGGTGGTGAACACATCACAGCTTTACCTGAGTTTAGCTTGCGTGATTGTCCTGATATTAATTTTGCAGTGCTTGGAGAGGGAGAAGAATCCCTTGTAGAACTTATAAAAATACTTGAACAGGGTAGAGACCCTTCCTGTGTTGAAGGTCTTGTATTTGCACAAAATGATAAGATAGTTTTTTCCAGCCCTCATAAACGCATACGTAATATCGATTCACTGCCATGGCCTGCATGGGATATGATTCCAATTGAAAATTATTTAAATAATAGGCTTTCATTCGGAGTAACCAATTTGATCAGCATGCCGATTCTCGCAACACGGGGATGCCCGTACCAGTGCACATTCTGTACAAAACAAAATATGTGGCAAATGAACTGGTATGCACGTAATCCTGTAGATGTGGTTGATGAAATAGAAGCATACATTAAAAAATATAAAGCACAAAATTTTGACTTTTACGACATGACTGCAATTGTAAAGAAGCAGTGGATTATTGAATTTTGTAAAGAACTTATTAAACGTGAATTGAATATCTCATGGCAGCTCCCTTCCGGGACCCGATCCGAAGCTCTCGATGAAGAAGTGATTTCATATTTGTCTCGTACGGGATACAGAAATCTGGTATATGCTCCTGAGAATGGATCGAATCGAATATTAAAAATTACAAAGAAAAGAATAAATCTTGATAATATGCTGGCCTCCATGCGTGTTTCTGTGCGCTATGGTCTGTCTATTAAACTTAATATGCTTTTTGGATTTCCTCAAGAACGAATATCGGATATAATAAATTCTTACAAATTTTTGGCGAAATCAGCCTGGATAGGGATTGATGATATCTCTATAGCGACTTTTATGCCGTTTCCGGGGAGTGCCCTTTATAATGAACTGGTTAGTCAGGGAAAAGTTGGTGCTATCAATGATGATTTCTGTTATGACCTGGTAGGAACGGGTGATATACGATGTGCCGTATCATACAATGAAAATATGAGCGGGCGTGCTATATTGTTTTATAAGATATCGGGTTTGTTTCTTTTCTATTCGCTGAGCTATATATTTAAGCCCAAACGTTTCTTTAAGACTTTTGTGCATCTTTTTAATAAGAATTACGAAACGCGCATTGAGAAAGCATTGGGCGAGTTTATACAGAAATTACGCATCTACAAAAAAACATAGTTTCAAATCATCCAATCCGTACTTTTATCAATTGCAAATTATGGAGGTTTTTTTTACAATAAAAATATGCTATTTGCATTTACAGTTATAGAGAACAAAGTTAGTTCGGGCGGACCATGAATAATAAAATACTATTGACAAAAATAGGTGAGAATCGTAAGCATGCTGACAGAGTGACCGTCCCTCCCATGGGTGTTAGTTATCTGGCTTCCACCCTCATCCAATCCGGATTTTCTGTTCAGATATTAGATATGAAAGTTGAAAACATGGGCCCTAAGGATGTTGCTTTAAGAGTGAAGGACGAAGCCCCATCAATAGTTGGTTTAAGTGTGTTAACCATTGATGCCAAACTCATGCTTGATACTGCTCACGAAATAAAAAAACTGTCCCCTCAAGTTAAAGTCATGGTGGGCGGACCGCATGCTACTGTTCATTATAATAATTTAGCCCTTGAGCCTGATATTGACGTGGCTGTTATCGGTGAGGGTGAACGTACGGTTACAGAACTTGTACCCGCTCTTCTTAATGGCGGAGACTTGCATTCTATTCAGGGGATTGCCTTTAAAAACGGGGACAGTGCCGCATACACAGGCCCTCGCGCCCCTATTGAAGACCTTGACTCCCTCCCGTTCCCCGCATTAGAGCTTCTTAAGCTTTCCGAATATTACAAAGCTGGGAGCTTCGCTCCTTTGGGACCGAGAAAGTATCTCCCTATTTTTACTTCAAGGGGGTGTCCTTACCATTGTGCTTATTGTCACCGTATATTCGGAAAGAAATTCAGACCGCGGTCTCCTGAAAACGTAGTTTCAGAGATAAAGCACCTCAAGACGCGTTTTGGAATTAATGAATTTGAAATATTGGATGATATATTTAATTTGAACAAGGAAAGAATGCATAATATTCTTGATCAAATAATCGAGCAAAAGCTTAATATCAAATTTGCGTTCCCTAATGGACTGCGGGGTGACCGCCTTGATGAGGAAAGCATTGTTAAATTAAAAAAGGCTGGCGCAATTCAGCTGAGTTTTGCAGTTGAATCAGCAAGCCCGAGGATTCAGAAACTCATTAAGAAAAATAACAATCTTGAGAAAATAGCAGAAAATATCGAGATTGCTTACCGTAATAAAATTTATACTAACGGTTTCTTTATGATGGGATTCCCCTCTGAGACCGAAGAAGAAGTTCAGCTTACCATAGATTTTGCTTTAAAATCGAAGCTGAATCAGGCTGAGTTTTTCCTGGTTATACCCTTTGAAAATACCGAGCTCTGGGAGATTGCCAAAAAACATACAAAGATACCGCTGGAATCTTATTATGAGCAGGAATTTCACAACAATCAGTTTGATTTAAGCGAGGTCGGGTTAGAGCGTTTACATCAATTACACAGGGAGGCATTCCGGAAATTTTTCCTTTCCTTCGGGCGTTTAATTAGTCTTGTTATAAGACATCCAAGAAAAAGGAATCTTCTAAAATACATATCAGTGTTTGCCCGTAGATCTCTTAAAATCTAAGATATTTGCAGGATGCAGCTTGTAGGTTTTTATTTACATTAAAATTCTTTCTCAATGTGTTCTTAATCTGTTAATTTTATTACTTATTAAATGTATTCCTTAACAAGAACTCTGAAGAAACCCTTTTATCCATTCCATGAAAAAAACCATCTCCTTAGGAAATCTCAGAAAAGGTCTTAATAAGACCGGAAGGATTATTGCAGCCCCCAGGCCTGAAAAAATAAAAAGACTAAATTTTGCAATAACATACAGATGTAACAGTAAATGCAGGGCATGCTCTATTTGGAAAACATATCAAAACAAATCAGTTCAGTCTGAACAGGAATTAACCCTTGAACAGATTAAGGAATTATGTTCCAGGAATAAGTATTTTAAGAGTATCGATGAAATAAATTTAACAGGTGGAGAACCCTTTTTAAGAGAGGGCTTTGGGGATATTTTCAGATATTTCAGGACAAGGTTCCCCCATGCAACTATCATCATTACTACAAACGGTCTGCGGGTAAAGAAAGACTGGCTTAATGGAAAAAAAGATATTGGGCAGACGATTATAATCTTCTCACTTGACGGTCTCGAGGAAACAAATGATTATATCCGGGGGATAAAGGGGAGCTACAGCCAGGTAATAAAATCTGTAAATAATTATAAAAAACTCTATCCTTCCCTTAGAATGGGTCTTAGTTTTACCATATTACCTGAAAATTATCTTGAACTAAAAAAGGTATATGAGCTTTCCCGGAAGCTTGATATTTCATTTACCATGAGATTCGGTTCCAGCAGTGAAACATATTATGACAATTCTCAAATCTCCTTTAGCTGGACAGAAGAGATGCTTAAAAGAGTTGAAAGTGATGTTAAATCAGTTCTAACACACATCTCCAGCTCCAGAAATATTTTAAATAGGCTGTTAAATCCCGATCTTTATTTCTATTCAAAGATGGTTTATTATCAGCGGGAAAATAAAAGATTATTTCAATGCTACTCAGGTATACATTCGCTATTTCTGGATCCATACGGAAACGTCTATCCTTGTATTTTTACCAGGAACCCTATTGGAAATATAAAAAAGCAGTCATTTGAGGATTTGTGGTTTTCTGAAAAAGCAGGCCTGCAAAGAAAGTTTATTGAAACCGGTAAATGCCACTGCTGGACCGAATGCGAAACAATACCATCTTTACAGAGAAAATTATGGTATAAAACTTAAAGGAGCTTTTAGTATAAAATATCTCAAAACTATATCAGCATTATGAATAGAAGTCTGTTCGAATAAAATAATCTCTATGTCCAAAAAAAATAAAGTTTTTCAATCTCTTGTTTATGATGAAAATCACCATCAGCTTCCCCTTTCTTTATTTAAGAGAGTTATGACATATGTCGCTCTTGCTTGGTTTATTTTCCATATTTTTTACATTGTTTATCGTCCGAATGAATATCAGTGGGATTTCAAAATTTATTATGGTGCCGCATATGTTCATTTTGCACAAGATTTAAACCCCTACATATATGAGAATATAATAAATTACTCTGATTCACCTAATCATGTATGGGGATATCCCCCTATAACCCTCAATTTTTTTCAACTATTTCAGTATTTCTCTGAGAGTAATGCCTATATTATCTGGTTAGGTTTTAAACTATGTTTATTATTTCTGCTATTCTGGATTTGGCACCGCTATCTCTATCGCTTTAGGGGCACTCCATGGGAATTTATTTTCTTTATTTTTGCTTTTAATAGTGCTTTTATTATAGATCTAAGATCAGGGAATGTAACAATAATTGAACAATTCTTAATCTGGAGTGCCATCGTCTTTTTATTAAGACGTCAATTGGCACTGTTTTGCATACTTATTGGCCTAACATTTCAGCTTGGGACAACACAATTTATTTTGCTGGGCCTGCCCCTTTTTTTATACAGAATAGAAGAGATACCCTGGTTTAAATACGTATGTTACGGTTCCTTTAGCTTTGCGTTGTTTCTGTTGAACCCTCTCATATATCCTGATTATTTCGAGATATATGTGAATAATATTGTGCGGTTTATGGGGGCAGGAGCATTTTATGAAGGAGGGCTCATTAATCCCTGCCTCAACACATTCATAACAGATATAATTATGAATGCAAGTAAGTTCGGGAAGTTCGGGATTGCTAACCCTTCTTTCGTTTCTAAAGTGATTTTTTATGGTATTGCTATAGTTGTCGTTGCGGTCAGTATGTTTTATGTTTACCGTTACAATAATCAACCTGCCGGCAAACGGGATAAACTGTTATTAGCCTATTTCTATTTAATACTCTTTTCTCTTATCCTGCCCCGGTTCAAGGATTATGATTATATTTTATTGCTGCTGCCAGCCTTTCATATTCTTATGGAAACCTGGCATTATCCAAAATATCGCGGAATTCGCATCGGATTGATTTTGTGTTTGTTATATCCCAACAGATTAAGTCACCCTGTTTTGCCGGATGTCATTCATTTTCTGCTTGACTACTTACCCTTGTTTGGAGCCGTAATGTTGTGGTTCATTACGCTGCAATTGTTAGCTGATAATTTTCATTTCAAAAGTGTATCGGGTTATCGGAACAAAGTTGTTAAGCTGATGTAGTGGCCTGCGAACCAGAATATCTTCATCAATTACCTGAAAACACTGGTTAAAATCTACTATTGCAATGTCCTGCTAAAGCAGGAACTGTTTTCAGTATTTGGCCTTAGAGCAGTAGCTGCAATAGCTATTTTCATTGTAGGGCGATGGATTGCTAAAATTATAAGGAATATTACCAGGAAACTGATGACAAAGGGTAATGTTGACCCCACACTGGTCAATTTTACAGGGCATTTAACCTATGTTCTTTTGCTCACTTTTGTAATTCTGGCAGCTCTTGGCAAGTTAGGCATACAGACCACTTCATTTATAGCAATACTCGGTGCTGCCGGTCTGGCTGTTGGTCTGGCGCTGCAAGGGTCGCTTGTAAACTTTGCAGCCGGGATATTAATGCTTATTTTTAAACCATTCAAAGTTGGTGATTATATAGAGGGCGCTGGCGTTGCAGGCGTTGTTGAAGAGATTCAAATATTTACTACCCAGCTTAAAACCCCGGATAATAAAACCGTTATTATTCCAAACTCAAAAATAACAGCTGACAATATAACAAATATTTCAGCAAAACCTGTCAGGCGCGTGGACCTTGTATTTGGTGTTGGCTATACAGATGACATTGATAAAGTTAAAAAAAGTCATCTCTGATGTGTTAGCTGAGGATAAGCGGATTCTTGAATATCCGCCAGTTATAATCGGTGTTCTTGAACTGGCTGACAGCAGTGTTAATTTTGCTGTTCGTCCTTGGGTTAAAACGGCTGATTATTGGGGTGTTTATTTTGATATCAATGAAAAAATGAAAAAGCGCTTTGACGCTGAGTGGATATCTATTCCTTTTCATCAGCGTGATTTACATGTCTATGATCATAAGAATGTCTAAAATTTAAACCTTTAAACTGTTAACTGAGTTGAAAAAAAGGGGGGTCGTTAAGACCACCCTTTTTTGTAGATAATGGCCGGGATAATTTTTGCCGCTGTCAGTCCGGTCTTAACGCTGAGGGCTGCATGGGCCTCGCTAATTGCCTGCTGATAATACTTTTTTGAATAGTTTGCAATACTTGGAAGATAGCGGGTTCCCGCGTGATTCGAGTTATATTTCAGTGCCTGCTGCAGTTCTATAATTCCCTCATCAATATTATTTTGCAACAGAAGGGCTGCCCATTTGTCATTATCCTATATTTTCTCCACATCAGAAGCGTTTATCGTAAGAGCAACTCCCTGTCTTAAAACATCTACGGAAAGCACGAGTATGTGTTTGCCGGGTTTTTCAGTGAGAATTCCTTCCACACCGGCAAGAGGCCCCTTTTGAATTCTTACATGCTGTCCTTCATGAAGATATGGGTATGGGTCTAACGCTTCTTTATTTTCAACAAGTTTTCTTAAAGATATTATCTGGACATCAGGAATAGGATCTGGTTTGCCTGGCAAGGAGCCCAATAGTTTTACAATACCTTTTGTCTTAAGAACGATAAGCATTGCCTGAGAACTTTCAGGCATATTAATAAAAAGATAACCCGGAAAAAGAGGAAATTCTACTGTTTTTTTTCTGTCTTTCCACTTCCTGATCCTTTCCACTGTAGGGAGAAAAGCATCTATCCCTTTTACATTGAGACTTTTGAGTGCTTGAAATTCATGTCTTGACTTTACGTGTACAGCATACCACTTTATATTTCGACTTAATGTTTGTTCTATCATCTTGAAACCTGTTTGATGTAAACATCGTTTTTTGAAATTTTACCAGGTCTGTCAAGTATAATTTTTTCCGCAAGTCTTGGGGACTTTTGAGCGGTAACCGGAAATTCATTGTTTTCGCCAGGAGGCATAATTAACTACTATATAATAAAATTATTATTTTTTTCGCTCGTCACTGGCTGGTGAGAGGTCTATTACTACCACATCATGAATGTCCGAAGTATCAGTATAGGAGATATACGCCTTTGAAGAAGTTGGAGCATAGGAGAGACTGAAATTTTCGTCCAGCGAATTTGTTATGATATTTTCAGGGTTATTGACAATGGCGAGGTATTGAGGGTCAACCAGGTTCCCGAAAGAGTCCCTGACCTCGATTGCTATTATATTATCAGAACCTGATGTGCCGGAACAGGCGCTGATTACCCTGTTGCGCACTGTGTCATAGATTGACTTCTCTAAACCTGAGAAACCCGCAGTAGGGGAGGTGTCTGAGATGCTGGCAGTAGTAGTTGCCTGATCTGTTGCCCCCAGGTTGTCAGTGACCCTGAGGTTTACGGAATAAGAGCCCAGTTGTGAAT
>VAPB011127231.1_pt1 | contig 26765 bp, 61 predicted proteins | sample 3395101 | NCBI WGS metagenome assembly VAPB01 (sample SAMN08290433, study PRJNA428436) | hydrothermal vent metagenome | isolation source: Deep-sea hydrothermal vent chimney | place: Indian Ocean: Southwest Indian Ridge | reverse complement strand
GCGGGGACGGCAACTAATCCCTTCGACACTCACCGCCGCAGAGGTTTCAGACTAGGGAGGCATCCGAAACATGCTCTGAACTGCCACATTCAGGCGGCTAGCTGGAACCTCGACTAGGATTTCACATCAGACCTTCAGGTCTGATATGATATCCATGTCGCCAAGAGTTCCCCGTCTAGTCAACTCTTGCGACGAGGGTTGGAAGTCGGCCTCCCCCTTCCATCATGCCACCGGCCTTGTGCCAGTGGTAGTTGACCTCGATTCACCTTTGTCCCTTAGCCGCAGTCCGGAGGCGGCCCATTTACTGGTCCGGAACTGCGCGTCATCGCACCCCTCGTCGGTGACGGTGATGATGTCGCAGTTCCTCGGGTTCCGCATGTTCTCGTAGTCCTCGACTGTCAGGTGCATGAACCGCATCACGAAGGTGCGTATCGTGGTCCCGTGCGAGACGATCAGGATTCTGTCGGCCTTCTTGCGCTCCACCTGCCTCATCATCGTCTCGAGGAATGTCGATATGCGGTCGAAGCAGTCGGCCGGACTCTCGCCGCCGTCCATGCGGTAGTAGAACCGCCCATGCGTGTCCCGCATCCCGTCCACGAATTCGCCGTGGTCCTCCGGCTGGTTGAACCCCCACTCGACCTCTCGCAGCCGCGGGTCGTCGTAGATTCTTCTGACAGACCGTCCCGCGCCGAGGATGAGGAGGCTCATCGTCTGTCGCGTACGGCGGTACGGCGACTGGTACGCAAGCGCACCATCGACGAAGTCCGGGCCGATCTCCGCGCCGGCCGCATCAGCCTGCGCCTCCCCCTCGAGGGTGAGAGACACCAGATGATCGCCGTACCATGTTGCGTCCACCTCACCGACATTGGACTGCGACTGTCCGTGCCGCACGAGCTTGATTATCAAATGCCACCCCTTATCACGATCCCCATGCCGCATTATACCCGCCGCTGGTAGAATCCGTGCATGGGCAACGAGGACATCTCCAAGGTGCTTATACCGGAGGCCGCCATACGGGATCGCATCTCATCCCTCGCGTCCGAGATAGAGGTGGCCTACTCGGGGGACATCACGGTGGTCGCCGTACTCACTGGATCGGTGGTCTTCCTCTCCGACCTTATGCGGTGCCTTCCGCTAAGGATGGAGATCGGGTACATCACCGTTTCCAGCTACAAGGGTGAGTCGCCGACCGAACCAAGGTTGGGGTCGATCTCGCTGTCTGAGCTACGCGACCGCGACGTGCTGATAGTCGATGACATACTGGACACCGGGAACACATTGAGGCTTGTGCAGGGAATGCTCCGCGGACACAGTCCGCGCAGCCTACAGACGGCGGTACTCCTGCGGAAGCCGAGCAAGGCCCCTCCGGATGTGCCGGCCGAGTTCGTAGGCTTCGACATCGATGACATGTTCGTTGTCGGCTACGGCCTGGATTTCAAGGGGCGGCACAGGAACCTGCCGCACATCGCGGAGCTGAGGGTCTAGCGCCTCCGCGACAGCCCGGTGGTATATCGCAGGCTTGACCGCAGCTTCTCCTCGCGGGACCGTTTATCCACGAGTCACCTTTACTTTGCCGAGAGGGCGTCGCAGCGACTCAAGACTCACGCCAGCGCGCAACGCCGCCACGGCACCCGCCGCCTCAACATAATTATCGACAACGACCGCGTTTACATGATTCGTGCAGTCGATGCACCCGACCTCCAGCCTGTCGTTCACCGCGATGATCGGTATCCCTCTTGCGCGCGCCGCCAACGCTGGTAGCCCCAGACACATCCGAGGCGTCACGATGCAGGATGGATCCGGACCCGGCGCCGCGAATCGCGGCGCCCGGTGCAACCCCTTCAGAACGCACTGGAGGTAGGTGAGCGAGATGATCTCAGCCGCGTCGCGTGGGTCTATGACGCCGTAGTCGATCCCCTCGACCTCAACCGACTCCATCATCGGCGAATGCGCGCACGGCACGCGGAGGCATCGCGAGATCGCATGGGTGAGCATCGCCTCGACTCCGCCCCACGGGTTGACGCCGCCCTCCGTGTAGTAGCTGTCGCGCACCTCCGCAGGGATGCGGATCAGTGATGTCAACGCGACAGCGTCATACCTGCCGGCGCGGTCGTACAGCGCCTTGAATAGCCGGTCTATGTCGGTGACGGATCCGCTGGCCCGCCCCACGTCCGACCAGCCGGTCTCCATCACGAACGGCGGGTCGAGTACTAGGATCTCTGGGCAGTCGAGTCCATAGGTCGCCCTGGCCGCGTTCACCGCGTTGACGGCCGCATCGATGTACCGCGGATCGGCGGAGCCGTCCACGACGACCAACACGCGGTTCTGCCTCGTCCGACCCAGCCCGACCCGGCCCAGCAGGTACTCGGTCAGCATGTGGCCTTCGACATAGAGGGTGTTGTCGGTCATCTCGTTGATGTCGGAGGCATTCACGACGTTGGGGTGCGTGACGAGCGTGTCGCAGACGGACGCCATCAGCCTAGCCACCGGGCCCGCGTCGCCAGCGCGTCCTCCGACGGTCGCCCCGAGTCCAGTGGGGATGACAAGGGCCACATTGAAGTCGTCGCCGGGTCCGACTGGCGGCGCCGGTTTGAGCGGGAACGGGTCACCGGGCGGACCGTCTTCCATCGCGATGGCGGTGCAGCGGAAGCCCGCCTTCTCCGCCTCCACCACCGCGAACCTTATTGGGTCGAACCCCAGCGTCTTGGGGTTCAGTCCGGCCAAGTCGATTTTATCTATTGTGAAGTCGCGCTCGCTGATCCGCATGTTCACCTTCTGGCCACGGATGTGGAGTGATGTCGCCCCGCGCAGAACCACTGGACCGTGAACCGCTTGGCTGCGTCCTCGTCGAAATCCTTGCAGGAAAATATGTTCACATACACCGCCTTCAGTTTCGTCAGTGTGTGTACGACAATCGTGCTGGTCAGGATGAACTGCACGGCGCTGACGCCACAGGTCTTCGGGTTGGTCTGACAGCATTCGGTCGGAAGACCCTCGTCGTCCCAGAAGTGGCGATCCTCGGCCTGCATCCCGATGAGTTCGCACAGCTCGTCGAAGTAGTCTCCGATCGATTGCCTAGTGAAGGTACCAGCGTCGCACTGGTGCAGGTCGAGGATCAGCTCGTGGCCGTAATTTTCAGTGTTCATGTTTTTGGTACACTCACCCTTGTGCTGCACTACACGCACCTGTAGTAGATGCGGTACGCGTCCATCCCGTCCTGCACCATGTTTCCGACGCACTTCGCGCATTTCATCCCGCTACTCCATCGAACTTGTACCTGTTGACCCACGATTTGCCGCACATGCAAGTCACCTCCTGCCGCGCGGCAGAGCCGTCGATCTCGACACCGTCACCCTCGATGCCTGCCTCCGGGCCGCAGTCCGGGCATCCGATCCCTGAGTAGCGGCCAATAGCATTCGGCTCATCGAGGCTGAAATGCCTTTCAGCGCACCGAACCGTCTTCTCGTCCCCAGCCACTACCAGCATGTCGTTCATGGCGTCCCTCGCCCTCACCGCGACCGTCATCATCTCCGTGTCACCCTGCTGGCTTGCCGTTTCGATCTCGCGAACAACATCCGCGCGGATTCGTTTCATCTCCAGCACCCTCTTCGCCATCTCACTCGTCATATCTCATCCTCCCATCTGGGACCCGTCCCGGACAAAGACTCTCGTCGCGGATAGCTCAGGATTCTCCTGATCGCCGCATCTCCGAGTATCTTACTGATACCTTCCCTTTCTTCGTCACCAAAAAGGCCCCAAAGCTCCCTCGCCTTCTCCGAGCCTCCGTCGGATTTTACCCCCTCAAGGAAACCAGTCTGGTGTCTGGCCTGCCTCTCGGCTTCCTCGGCCATGTGTTCCTTGAAGCACTTAGCGCATAGGGTGGCCTCCTCTGGTTTCCGGACCGGATACTCCAAGCCTGATCGCTCCGCGCAGCGGAAGCACGGGATTCCAGTCTCGACATGTGGTTCGCCGCCCATGTCTAACTATACCCCCGAGTCGCCAGTCTCTTGGAATTACCGCAGCTTGTAGAAGGTCGCCGGTCGTGCTGGGCGCCAGCCGCCGCGACCGCACGGCACCGAATCCGGGTCGCTCTGGCGCCGCGGCCGGATGCCGCCACGGTCGTCCCGCACCGGGTGCAGCGGGCCGAGGAACCGCCTCACAAGCAGCGGCCAGCCTGCCGGAGCCTCCAGCCAATGGCAGTACCGCAGGCACATCAGGCCGTCGGTCCAGTCCTCAACGCCGTCCCAGAACCCCGTGTTGACTCGAACGGTACCCATCGGCTTGAAGCATTTCGGACACGCCTTGCCGCCGTCACCAAGTTTGTCATCGGTTGCGTCCATGGCTTATTATACCACTTGCCGCGGACGGACGGTCCGTAGGTTAGCACATGGCAATGTAAATCATAAGCGCGAACCAAGCGATCCTGAGCTTGCGCCTGAAGAACCACCATATCCTCGCCATCACACTCTCGCTCCCCATCCGAGCATCTCCCTGAGTACCCTTGCCGTGTTCCATGCGTCGTCGGCCCCACTATGCGGCCTCCCGTCGAACACCAAGCCCCACTGCTTCAACGCCTTCGCGAGACTCACCCTGCTGGTGTTCCTCATAAAGAGTGCGTGCAGTTGCGCCACATTCAGATGCGCTTCGGTGAACGGGTATGGTATGCCCTTGGCCGCGCACTCGGATGACATGCGCCGCCGATCGCCCTCACCCCAAGCGGCCCACCCGGATCTCCTGAAAGGGTACGCCTTGCGGAGTCGGTTGAGGGCCTCGGCCAGCGGTACTCCCTCGCTTTTCAGGCGATCCGCCGTCAGGCCAGTGATCCCGCGGCAGCGGGCGCTGATGTCAAGGAGGGCCGGCCTCACCAAGGTGGAAGACTTCCTCGCTATCTCTCCGGACCGGCCGTCGAACACGCACAGCCCGATTTCTATGATCTCCATGTCGCCAGCGCGAGACGGGTCGTCCCAGCAGGTCAACTCCAAGTCCGCGATGATGAGTTTTCCTGTTTCGACGCGCATCCTAATAACCGTCGTACGGGTTGTAGTACGGGTCGTAGTATTCGTCCTCCCAATACCAGTCGTCACCGTAATACCCGCCGTCTCCCCAGTACACATCGTCCCAATAATACGGGTCATCGTAATATACATAGTCATACGGGTCGTACCACGGATCGTAGTACAGCGGATCGTACTCGTAGTAGTACCAGTCGTCATGGTCGTCGTACCAGACGAAGTCCGCGTCCACCGCCCAACCGTCGTAGTCGTCCCAATGCATCCACCGCGAGCCGTCGCTGTAGTACCATTGATTGTCGTGCCGCGAGTCCTCGATGTAGTAGTACCCGGCGTCTTGACCGCCGCCAAAGTACACATTCACAGCGCCGCATCCCGCGATTATGAGCGTCATAATGGTTATCGCTGCCAGCTTTGCCGCAATTTCTCTAAACATGCGATTCTCCTTTCGGCAGATCGTAGTCCGCCGCCTGGCGTATGTCAAGCCGGGCTGGTCCGATAGAACCGAAGGGTTGGGGTTTCGTCGGAAGGTGCGCGTCCTGCGGACCGAGAGCCAGCTAGGCAACCGCGGTACGCTTGCGGGCCGCAATGATCTCGCGGTAGAACTCCTCCCGCTTTATCGCACCCAACAGTTGTGAAGTGTAGGGCGGGCGGAACCGGTGCGGCATCGCGTCCGGGGAATCGTCCGCGCACCAGTCGTAAATCTTCCGCCTCATTCCGTCGAAGTCGAGCCTGAGCAGCAACTCCAACTGGCTGGTCGGACGGAACAGGTACTCTATCGACTCCCACGACAGTTCGCGAAGGGCCTTCTCCGCGGATAGCCGCATGAGTTCCTCGCTCGTCATCGCCTCGGCTCCACGATCTCCCCGAGCAGCTCCCGCAGCCTGCTCTCCGGCATGTCCGAGAGCCAGTTGACGGAAAACGACTCCAGCGAGAACTCCTCCAGCACCATCATGTAGCGGGTGCGGTGCAGGTCCAACGACTGTCGGCGCACCTCGCGAATCAGTTCCGCCTTGCCATTCGGTTCCGCCTTGCCACTTGACGCGGGCTGGTCCACATATGTGTCCGACTGCTTTGCCGGAATCCGTGGGAAAATCACCACCGGGATGCTGTTCCTGACGAACTCCCGGAACCCGTCGTCGCTCAGCCTCTCGTTGTCTATGTTCGCATTCAGCGTCGCCATGAAGTTCTCGGCAGGCACCGTCCGCTCGGCCAGTTCGGTCGTCAGGCTGTGTGCCGTTGCCGTCAGCTCCTGCGCGCGACCGTGGTTTCCGCTGTTTGCGGCCTCGTCCGCAGCCAACAGGAGAGTGCGGACCTCCTTCGGTACTTTCGGGTCGTGCATCGGATTCATGTTCGGTCTCCAATCAGTAGACGACGATCCTTCTGCCCATCGAATCGACCGCCGGGCTGAAGCTGTCGAAGTCCGGGATCGCGTCCGGATCGCTGCTGGCCGCCCGGAGGGCGGCACCCAACATGTCGCCCAAGCTGTCCGCGACCACAGCGAAGGTCTCCCTCCCGCACATGCCGCGCCCGCTGTAGCCTTCGCGGAGTTCGGCGCCGAGGCCTTCCTCCTGCATCGCATCGACCAGGAATTCGGCTCGCTCCTTGGTCATGGGTCAGGCGACTAGGAACAGCATGGCGATCCACGTTATGACGGCCGTCGGCGCCGCCGCTTGGCCGAAGCCGGGTACCAGCCCGATGAGCGCGCCGTGCCACGGCTCCACGACCGCGGGCCGCCCGGCGAACACCAGCCACTCGTTGATCGCGTACGGCCAGGCGAAAGCGCCGACCAGCGCGGACAGCCCCAATACAATCAAACACACGAACATGTTCGCGAACAGGAACCCGAAGAATATACGCGCCACTTTCATGCCGCCTCCCTTTCGTTGGTCCGATCCGCCGAGCATGCCGCCCAGACTGCCTCTCTGCATCCTGCTGAGCCTAGATTGCAGGTCGTCGAAATTGCTGTGTCTCATAACCATCACCCCCTGCCCGATTATACCCGGCGCCTGCGGGTTGGTCAAGTCGGCCTTAGCGGCCCCCTTCGGTGATGTCGCCCATCTCCCGGAGCTGGAGAATGCCGAACTTCCCGCCGTACCGCTTGGTGATCGCGGCTTCGACTATCTTGGCCGACTCCGCGAATGGCCTTCTTAGGTCGTCCGGCAGGGCCACATAGTACGGCTTGTCGTCCCCGGCCCTGAACGCCTCAAACAGCCTCATCGGCTCTGGCATGTCGCACCTTTCCTTTGCTTCGCCATCCACGCCCTCGTCACATTGGCGTGTCCCATTGAGAGCAGCTTCGCCACATGGTCTCTGTCGTCACCGACCGCGCACTGCCCGGCGGGCGCCCTCGCGCTGAAGGTGCAACCGTGTGCGAGGCACAGGAACGCCCTAGCCCTCGCGTCCCAGCACACAATCCTCCCCCGTCCGCATTCCGGGCAGTCGTACATCGTCATTCCCCTTCTCCGCACTTGCACTCGATCGTCACGCTGGTTATGACTCCCCCCTCAGCATCAGGATGCACCTCTGCCAAGCGTACGCGTTCCACCAGGCGTCCGCCAGCGCGTGATGCTCCGGGTCGGTACCCGTCGCCTCGTCCAGCGCGTCCCAGGTGCCGGACGGCGCGTAGTGCTTCTCCCGGCCGGCGCATATGCCCTTCCACCCGGGTCTCGCTTCGTCGTACGCCACCAGTTGCGGCGCATCTTTCCGCAGGTCGTCCCACGCCAGCTCGGTGATGACGGTCCTGACTGCGGTCGCATCGCCGCCCTTTGCGGCTGCAATGACCGTGAACACCGAGTTCAGATCAACGCACCTGTGGCTGAACGGGAATTTGCTGAATGTGCTTTGGCGTTTCCACAACCTCTCCCATGTCGGTCGCAGCATCGGCAGATCGAAGGATCCCGGGTTCTTGCCCAGCGCCCGGATTTCCGCGTCGCTCCCGTACATCCGCACCTCGTTGAGCCACAGGCCGAACTCGTCGATCGCGTCCCCGGCTGGCAGTGTGCGCCCGGGCCCGCTGTCCCCGAACGGTCTCTTGTCCTCCGTGTCGCGGTCGGACCTCGTGATGTCGATCCGGTTGATCCGCATCGCGGCCGTTTCGACGGTGAGCTCGCCCCACTCTAGACCCACGAAATAGTCCCTGCCGCTCGCGATGTCCACGGCGCCGATGGACAGCGGCACATGCTTCTCCGGGTCGAGTCCAGTCGTCTCTATGTCCAACGAAATCAGCCTGATCTTCTTGTCCATGTCTTGCTCCTCAGAAGTTCTCGCACGCGTCTTGGCACAATATCTCCTCTACGGCCTTCTCCAGCAGCCACAGCGCCCTCCTGCGGCTCTCGGCCACCAATTGGCACAGGGACTCCTCGTCCTGCGGCAGCAATCCCCTGTCGCGGAGGGTGGCCCGGACGGCCGTCGTCGTGTCCACAATCTCGGCGCGACTCGGCGGCGGCGGACCCATGCACCCTCCCTCCACCGGGAACATCGCGAGCATGCGCGCTTCGGCCTCATCGCGCGTCGGGAAGAGATCATCCTTGGAGAGCATGTCCATCCGCGTCGCCGTAGCGTCGCGACCGGAGTATAGGATGCGATTCCCTGGCTTGGGTTCCACGACGACGAAGCCGTCGGCGCACTCCTCAACCCCCATCTCAGGACCCCATTTTTCCCTTCTCCACGCCTCCGCCTCCTCGACGAACTGCAGGTGGAGCGACATCATCGGATCACTCAGTCTCTTGATCTCCTCTTCGCCTAGACCTTGTTTCCTCCAGACCTCGACAAGGCCGTCGATGCGCCTCCGCTCTTCGTTGTTGACGGACATCGCATTCCTGTAGTCGTCGTCGTTGCTAATCATCGCATGCCTTCTCCGTTTTCAGTTCCGCCAGCCCGGTTGCTACATGGTTCCCTGCGTACCCTTGCTTGTGCCTAGCGCGCCGAACAGCAACGCGGCCGTGTACCTCACCCTAACTCTCTTCGCCAGTACTTTCGGCATGAGGTGTTTCCTGATAAATGAGGTGCGGTGTTCCTCCAGCTTGTCTTTCAGTTTCTTCGCCATCACTGCGATTATACCCCTCAAACCCAAATCGCCACTCAAGCCGTCCTGCGATGCCGCGTGAACGCCACTAGGGCCGTGTTGTGTGTCGGCGCCGCCAGCGACGCGAAGACCCATCCGTCCTCGGCCATCTCCGCAACGAGCTTCTCCACCAGCACCGCGTCCCCCTCGACATCTTTGGCTCGCAGGTGCATTGCCACGACCTTCACCTCCGGTATTTTCTTCATCATCGCCCCGAATCCTTGATAGGGAGTCTGAGAAGCTTGGACAGCACTTCCTCGTCATCCCGGCTTGGCCCCATGCTCAATGTCATCGAGTTGCCTTCGACGAGCATCCAATCACAGTGGGTTCTGATAAACCCTGCACCAGTTGCGACATCGTCTCCACGAAGTGTGCGATGTGTCAGGTTGCTGCTTGCAATGTCGGCAAAGCGAAATTCATATCCTACTCTAACATACCTGAAGTAGCCATACGGGTTTTCCGCGATGATCTGCCTGAGTTGATCTGTGGTTATCGAGTCAGCCACGCGCCGCCCTCCGGGTACCCTTCCCCGAATGTGTCCGCGGCGTTGGAGGACCCCCGCCCCCATCTGGCGAGGAATTCGTCCGCGCCGCCGTCCACCACATTGGGGCGCATGTTGCAGCGCAGCGTCATGTGCCAGCAGGCGTAAGGTATCGTCTTGCCGTCCATGTCATCCACCATTGTTCGACCACAGCGGCTGGGTCGCCTTCAGCGTTTGCACCCGCCAAGGCGTGGCGGGACCGGCATCAGTCACCGTGCTTTCCGCGGACTGCCGTTTTCGCCGCGGTCAGCTCTGCACATCGTCCGGTCGGAGCTTCTCCTTGAGCTCCCTCAGCGACTCGATGATGCCGTCGCCATTGGCGAACCACCTCGTGAACTTCTCGGCCTTCTCAAGCGGCACGCTCTTCAGGAGGAACTCCGCGACAGCCATCGAGAACCCGCGGCTGATGAACTCCTTGAACATCGACAGCGCGATCAGGAAGAACGTCCAGCCTATCAACTGGCTCATTATGCCGATGAACGGCGCCGAACTCTGGATAACAACCTGCTCGTCCATTTTCGTGTCTCCCGCGTGCGGCCAGCTTGGCCGCTGCTATGTCTTCTCTGCCAACCTGCCAACGCTATCATCCTTCGGCCTCGACAAGGCGACCAGCATTCCGCTGTCCTCGCCCGGTTCGAAGACCGGTAGCGGCGCAATGGAGACGAGGGTCCAGCCTTCGCCAGCCATTGCTCTTACGGTCCTCTCGACCATCTTGGCGATCTCGCCGCTCGACATGTCCTCGTCGATGTCGATCGCAACCACGCGGTATTCGGTTTTCCTCTTGGTCACGCCATGCTCCCGGGTCTTGTACGCCGCCATTCTCGGACCGGCCTATCATACGCGCCAGGGGGATGCGTGTCAAGTTTGACTCCCGCGCCGGGCGGCGCTACACTTGTGCGTTGGGTTTGTTCCGCATTGTACATAACAAGGGGTTTGGGCATGATCCTGCTGGTGATCGACATGCAGCCGAGGTTCTTGGCGTCGAACCACAAGTGGCTCCCGGAGAGCGTGGCCGACGAGATACGCGCCGCCAAGGCCGCCAAGTGGGGCATCATGTTCCTGGAGTACACCCGCCATCCCGGTCGCAGCGGCGTGGGACTCCGCGACAGGACGCACGGCCGGCTGACCAAGCTGGCCGCGAGGTACCAGCACGCGATCACGGTGCACAAGGAGGGTGACGACGGAAGCAGGGAGGTCCTGCGCGCCGCCGATGGGTGGGGTGGGGCCGGGCATGTGACGCACATCGCTGGCGGGATCCGCGTCGTAGGCGTGAACGCCGAGGCCTGCATCGCGAACACGGTCAACGGGCTGTCCGCCAAGGAGGACCACGAGATCACCGTCGTCGCCAGCGCGTGCAACGGCATGTGGGCGACATTCCACGGCGTCGCGAAGTCGCCGAACAACATGGGGCAGGACAGGATCGTGACCGACGGCAGGAACGTCCGGGTGCTGAAGGTTGCATGTTAAACGGGAGGTTGCAATGCTGCGCTGGCCTGGTGCCTATGATTGGCTACAGCTAGTGGAGAGGGCCGCCCGGAGGGCGGTCGAATGGGAGGTAATGATGTTGCAGGTTTGCATTCTGCCGCGCGAGCAGATGGTCGAGGCGCTGGCGGCTCCACCGGCCCAAGCGCGGATTCTTGTCATTGTAGGCGTCCATGACGGCGAGATGCTGACCCTAGTTCGCGCCGACGGCGTGCGGGCGACAATCCCCCTGTCGGCCTTCCGGCCGTCGGGCGACGGTACGGCGCCCGACTTTAACCGTTTTGAACTTGACGACTACGGCCACACGATCGTGTTCGGCGATTACGAGGCCGCGGCTGGCTATGCGTTGGAGAGGGCCACCACGGTACCCTAAAGCGCGTCCGACGACGGCAGGCCGGTAGACGCTCTTTCTTCGGTCCCGGCGGCGTACTGTTCGCTTCTCTGGAATGTGTACATCAGCGTGTGCATCATTGGTCACCACGGATCAACTTGGCGATGTGGCTCACCGCCTCTCCGTCCAGCGATAACCCGGTCTTCCGTGTCAGGTACGACTTGATTCCCTCGGCCACTTGGGTAGCCTCGTCGCTTGGCAGGTGGATGTCGCCCATCATCATATCTAGGCCCACCGCCAGTGTATCGTCATCGACACAGAAGACGAGGCTCGAGTCCGGCTTGAAGGCATGGCCAGTCAGGCAGGCTCTCTCGCGCCGGGCCATCGACGCTGCGATCCAGACCACCTGCCCAAGCCGCAGCTCCGGATGCGCCGCCCGCGCCTTGGCAATGGCTGTGGCCAGGCCCTGCGGGCATATCTTCATTTCCGTTAGGCTCTCACAGTATCTGTTTCTGCCGCCCCCGCCGGAACTTGGGAATGTCGAACTCATAGAACCCCGCCACCTGACCACCCCACCGCACTCGAACCGTACTTCCAAAGAGCTGTTGTCCGTGTCTGAAGACCCTGTCTTTTTGCTGCGACAATGCGGACACTCCGTTGGCTGGTCGATTCGATGGTCCGGCCCGTCGTGTATGTCGATTGTCCTCATCGGTCTCGCTCCTAAAGCGGCGGCTCGGTCTCGACGCCGAGAGTCTTGAACAAACCACGGTGTTCACCGGGGTCGTCCTCCGTGTCCATCGGCCCTTGGTAGATCCAGGACGCCCCGTCCCAATGGTATATCGCGCCCTCCGGGAAGTTGCAGTTGAACAGGCGGCAGACCTCCAGACGGGACTTCGGGGCGCCGTCGGGGTAGTCGGGCGGCCAGATCATCGCAACCCGCTCTTGGCCGTCGAACGGCCCGCCGACCATCGGCCCGCGGTTGTGGTGTTCCATCCTCATCGACTGATCCCATCCCTCATCCGGGCCCGCTTGACCCGCCGCCACATCATCGCCTCGACATTTTTGATAGGGGGCGAGTCCCTGGTGAACACGCCGACCACATAGATGCACCGTTCCGCCTCGCCGCTCGGGACATAGAAGAACAGCTTGGTCGAATAGAGCCTCAGCTCGCGGAGCTGCCGATAGCTGCCGCACACGAACAGCCTCCGCCGTAGGCGGCGGCTCGGCAGCCATTGCCCCCAACCGCGGGCCAGTTGGCAGATGTCGTCGATCAGCCTCATGCGGATTGGTCCGGACAGTAGCTTTATTTCCTCCTTGGCGCTGTTCAGGATTTTTGCCTTCATAAAGTGTGAGCGGGGATACCACCAGCCTTGTGCTGCATGGATATCACATCAGACCAAAGGTCTGATGCGAAATCCTAGCAGCGGTGGAGGAAAGCGACCCCCCGCATTCCTCCTTTCGTTTGGTTTCCGCTCTTGCCCATCAGGTCACTCGTCCTCCCCGACATTCGTGCAACCGGCGCACATGTGCTGCCCCGCGTCGAATGTGGTCGCCTCCTCCGCGCATCCGGAGTCGCACCACGGACACCCGCCGCACCCGCACCGCACTGGCGTCGGCTCCTCCTTGAACGGCTCGTCCAGCATCCTGCACTCGCTCACATGGCACAGCATGTGCCTCCCCTTGTCGCCGTCCTCCTCCGTCCACAGCGTGGTCCACTCGACGCACTCGTCGTCGCCGCACTCAAGGAAGCACGGCGGCGGATCGTCCTTCGGTTGCGGTGGGTCGTCCTCCGGCCGTATCTCCGCCCTCAGCCTGTTTGACTCGCCGACGAACCCGCTGTTCGGTACCAGCCAGACCCAGTCGCCTGCTTTGCGTCTCTTGCTCATAGCGCTGCTCCCACCAGCCCCCACGCGCGGCCCACCGCGGCGGCAAGGCTGTCGTGAATCTCCTGACTACCTAGCCCGTGTTCGTCGTAATCCTTCTTCCACAGGACGTCCAAGTAGTCAACCCTGTATGCGTCGTTCGGTCTGCCGTAGACCAGCTTCTCTCGCCATCTCATCCAATAGCCCAGCTCGAAGTTGGTGGTGAGTCCGATCAGCTCCCTAGTACGGGGAATCCAGAAAAGGATGCAGTCCGCCAGCTTGAGCCCGGTGTATTCCCAAATCGGGAGATCAGCCCTTCCTTTGTCGGACTGCGCCGAATCCAAGAACTCAGGAACTATCAGACTCCCCCGGAACCCCCTTGCTCGGAACTCGTCGATCGCGGCGAAGCGCCAGCTCGGCTGTAGGTGTTGCTGGTGTCCGCGAACGGTCGGTCCGGCTAGGAAAATCCGCGGGGAGGCGAAGTTCCCGAAATCGCCTTCGGGCGTTTCGTATCTCAGAACATCCATCGTGCCTCCGTCACTCCGGCGCCCCTGCCTCGGGCCTCGCGTCCCTTGCTCATGCCGGACTCCTCTCCGCGCAATCATCGGCCGAGCACGCCGAGCAGCGGTCTGGGGCAGGACACATCCCGTCGTCCACGAACTCGACGGCGAACTTGGTTCGTCCGTCATTGGCCTCCATGCGCCGCCCCTGCTCAATGCCGAGCTGGATTGCGATGATGACGATGGACTCAAGGGTGTCCGCCGAGCAGCTCTCCCGCGCCCGCCTCAAGCCCTCGATCGTCAGTTGATCCCGGAGGTCCGGAAGGCCGTCGGCCATGCTTGGGATGGAGTCCGGACCGTCCCACGGGACATCCTTGGTTGTGTTCGCCCGCCGAATGTTGAATGCGAATCTCAGAGCCCTGCATATGGGCTTCGAGAGTTCCCTCATCCCCAGTGTCCCAAGTCCTTCCGGCCATGTCATACCCATAGCATCATCTCCGCTATCCCGGGTCGCTGGCTTTCATCCAGCCCTTGCCGCCCGGTCCCTCACGCGCCCCAACAAGGCGCCGGACCTGTCCAGCTCCTCGTCGCACAGCTTGGCGACGGCGGTGCGCATCCGTCCCGCGCCCTCGTCCATATAGAGCCTCGCCAGAACCTCCTCCACATGCGGAGACCGACGCTCCGGCCATGGGCCGCGCCCGGCGGGGCCGAACTTGCCGCAGGTCTTCCGCAGCAGGATTCCGCCGTCGATGCAGTTCGGGGCGTCCCGCTCCAGCGAGCGGCGTATCTCGTCCAGCTCGTCGATCTCCAGCGCATCCGTGTCCCCGCTCCCTATCTTCGCGAGGATTCCCATGATGCGATCCCGGCGCATCCCCACCGGGTTGCCAGACGTGATGGTCTTCATCTCCCTTGTGAGCGTGTGCAGCACCTCGTCCCAGTCCTCAGATGTCAGTTCGCCGAGCAGCTCCAGACAGGACGACTTGCTGAAGTCCGGGTCCTCGGCGTCGTCCCACAGGACGGGACACCACCACTGGCCCACATGCACCTCGTCCCCGATGACGCTGCCGCACCGCCCGGCCCCGCCGCATCCGTCGGACACGCGCACCCTCGCCCCGATCCCGAACCCGCTGTCTCTCGCACTGTCCATCCTAGCGTTCCTCCAGCTTGGCGATCTCGTCCCCATGTTCCTCGACTGCCCGCTCGAGTTCTTGAATCCGTCCGGCCCCGCACGCCGCCCTGACGCCCTCGCGGAGGGCGAACAGCTCCTCCAGCGGCATGGCGTCCTTGAGTATGCCCTCTATGTCGCGCACATCCGTCAGGACATCCGCTGCCCCGGCCCCGACGCCAGCCTTCAGCAGGATACTCTCGAAGTGTCCCTTGAGGCGGCGGGCGCACCCGTCCACCTCCGCAGATATGTCGCATCGCAATCCGGCCATGTGTCTCCCTCGCAAATGGGCCGCCCGGAGGGTGACCAGTCCGCGCTCGAATCAAACTGACAAGTGATTATACGGCATCGCGTTGGCGTCGTCAACCAAGGCGTCCCGGACGATAGAATTGCCAAGACTCCAACCAAACGAAAGGACAGCATGATGCCGTCAGCCGCCTCCTTTATCTTCAGGCTCGATGTCAAGCCCATGCAGCTCCTTGACATGCGCGGCGAACGCGTCGAACTCCGCGATCATCGCGTGGAGGTCGTCGCGGGACAGTTTCCTGAAGTGCGTCTGGTTCGGGCTGGCGCCGAACCGCAGCCCCTTCTTCCAGTAGTCCATGCCCCAGCCCTGCGGCCACCAGACGATGTTGCCGCACTGCACCTTGTCCTTGATGTCCGATAGCCGCGCGAACAACACCCTCTCGGCCGCCTCCAGCCGCCCGTACAGCCACACAAGGTCGTACGGGACGCCCTTGCCGATCGTTTCGCGGGGCTTCCAGCCCGGGTCTATGAGGCGGGTCAGGATGCCCATGGACTCGTCCCAGTCCTCCTCCCATGTGTCACCAAGGAGCAGGCCTTGTAGCCTGGCAAGCTTCTCACGCTCCTGCTTTGTCATCACTCTTCCTTCCTAGGGCGCGAGAACACCAGCATCGCGACCTCATCATCCATGCATGAGACGGACAGCAGCGCCCAGCCGTCACCGTGCATGTCGTCGCACATCTCCTTGATCCTCGCCGCGAGGGAAATTGACGAATAGCCGCGGACGTACTTGACATCGTGCTCCAGCCTAGCCTCGCTCGCCATCAGTCAGCCTCTTCAAGCTGGACGGCGTTGTGTTTGTGCATGCTGGCGAAGCACGAGAGATCCCGCAGCCACTTGATTGGGGTTCTCGGAACGCTCATTGTCAGTCGCCCCTCTTCCTCGGGCGCGTGAACACGAGTACCGCGTGTCCGAGCTGGGGCCACGCCATGGTGCTGAGCTCCCACCCGGACTCGTCCATGGCCGCGCACGCCTTCTTGATCCTCGCGTGGGCGATTTCCCACGACCTGTCCGTGTTTATGTCGACGCCCCTGATCTCGTACTCTAACCCGGTCTTGCTGGCCATCCTGTCCCCCTCAAAGTAAAGGCCGCCCTCCGGGCGCCCCCTCAGATGCTCTCCAGCGCCCGCAGCAGGCCGAAACGGATCAGCCGCATCTCGCGCTCGTTGAACCTGATCTCGCTGGTCAAGATCGTACCCCTGTCTTGGGCCACCATGACGATGTTCTTCAGTTCCGGCCCGAGCCTCGCCTCTATCTCGTCGACCACGCCCTGCATGGCGGCCCGCACATCGTCCGCGTTGGCTCCCGTCCCGAACTCCGGGTCATAGCTGTCGCTCACTGGTCCTGGCATAGTGTCTCCTACATGACCATCCTGTGGCCGTCGTCCCACTCGTACTCGTCCCCGTAGTCGATCGTCACCTCGACGTCCTCGCATGTGCAGTCCTTCTAGGCAGCCCTCGCACGGGTCGTTGTCCGCGACGCCCATCGTATATGTCCCCTGCCATCGCCATGTCACGCGTACCCTCCGCCGCTCAGGTCGCGCCCATCGATCCCGTGGCCGCACCTCAGACAGCCGTCTACATAGTGCGGGTCGCCGCACCCGGGACACGGCTTGCATGTGAAGTGGTGTGTCACGGACTGGGTCTCAAGGACGACCTTGCCGGGGCATCCGCCCGACTGCTCGCAGTCGTCGCACACGGGTTCCCCGCACGCCGCGCAGTCGAACATCCAAGGCGCTCCGCCGGCCCCGATCGTGCGGCACTGGCAGTGGGCGCAGGTGACCTCGATTCCCTCCGCGTCCCGTCGGCGGGGTTCGGGCGGCTTGGGGTGGCCTATGCAGCCGGACATCATCCCTGCCTCTCCCCTACGCACCACCCGGGGTCGTCCGGTCGGAGATTCCCCCTGCCCGCGAGTACCTTAGCGGCCTTGGCCCTTGCGCGCCACCTACAGCACGCCTTGCCTGACCAGATGGGGCCGTAGACATTCCGCACGTCGACGCGCCCGCCGCGTAATCCCATGTATACGGTCATCTCTACCTTCCCACCGCACCGCTTCCGGAGGACGGCCATCGCCTTCGCGCAGGCCGTCCGGCATTTGTCGTGCCTCGTCATCTCTCCTCCCTCACAGGGCGCGTGAATGTGAGTACCGCGTTCTGCTGGTCCGGCCACGACACGCTGATCAGGACCCAACCCTTTCCGCGCATCTTGTTGCACATCCTCTCAATCTTCCTCTCGTCGTCGCCCCAGTCCGGACCCTTCATTTCGATGTGTACGACCTTGTGCTCGATCTTCCTCTTGTCGCCCATCGTGGATCACCCGCCAGTGGATGTCGATACCGCAAGCCAGAGTCCGCCGATGAGGATAGCCGACCCGATCGCGATCCCGACGAAGTTGTCGAGTCCGTAAGTGAGCATGTCCATGGACGCGTCCGATACCCCCCGCACCGCCTCTGCCCTATTCGCCGCAGCGATCGTGCGCTCCTCCCGCGTGCGTTTGGCCCACTCGGCCCTGCCGCGCGAATGCTCGGCCGCGTCCTCGGTCGCGTACCTGTCCAGCATCTGCCTGAATGTCTCGGCTCCCGCGTCGGTCATGTGTCACCTTTCCTCTTGCACTCGCCCCTGCTGTGCGGCGCCCTGATCGGGGACACCTTGCCCTCCGACAGAAGCCGCATGTTGACGGAGACCTCCTTCCCGCAGTGCGGGCATGGCCTCCGGTCCCAGCGGTAGCCGCGCAGGTTGTGGTGGTTCGTCCCGGACCTCATTGGTCCCCCTTTGGCCGCGAGAACATCAGCACGGCGTTCGTCTTGTTCGGCCACGACATCGTGACCAAGGTTCACCCGTCGGCCTGCATCTCGTCGCACGCCCGCTCGATCTTCCTGAAGTCGTCGCCCCAGTCCGGACCCTTCGCCTCGACACGCCTCGCCCTGTGTTCGATGTCCCTCTTCCTGCCCATGTCAGCCCCCGGCCCTGTGCCGCCTGATCTCGCTCGCCAGCAGGGAGAACGCGGCGTTCCACCCGGCCACGGCGGCGGGCGCTGCGCTGTCCCGGTCCTCCGCGAAGTGGGCGGGGCCGCGCACGCCGCACCCGTCCCTGTTCGCGCACTCCACGCGGGAGGTCCAGTCGCCGTCCTGCCCGTCGAGCCGGGCCGTCGCCGCACCGCCGCACCAGTAGCACGGGTTGGGCGCTTCCGCAGTCCCGCCGCGGCTCTCAGCCTTACGATCGCTCGTGTCTACCATGCGTTCACCTCATACGGCGATCTGTCTCAGGCCGGACTCGTGCCTCGCGCAGGCGCAGACGGCTCCGCCGGGGGCGTCGCCCATCAGCGTCGCGATGTCGCCGCAGTAGACTGGCCCGGATTGGATGTCATACCCAGTACTGACGCCGCAGCGGCAACCGGCATCAGCCACCCGGAGGTTGGTGGCGGAGGTGGGGACCTCGCCTCCAAGGATGTGATCGTCGCGCGTCATCGCATGCACTTCGTCCACTAGCCACTCCATCTGCGCGCCAGGCGCGATCGCGCCGATGTCGATCAGCCTCCTGACTATGTTCCTTGCTTTCGCGTCGCTCACTGTGTCAGCTCCAGTTAAATATCAGGCCCGATCCATTCCTCGACCCCGTCAGTCCATATGATGAGGGGATTTCCGTCCCGGCCGTCCATCCGCGGGTCGTCCCCCCTCTCGAGCAGTTTAAGTTCCTCGGTCGTGGCCTCGCGCCACGCCTTGTGGACCTGGCCCATCATCGATCCGTCGTGGGTCCTGTGTTCCTTGCCGCAGCCCGGACATCACCAGATGTCCTCCATGGCGCCCCTGCGGTGCTTGGTGACGGTCCTGATGACCCTGTGGCCCTCCTGCCACCCATGGAAGCATCCGCAATCGCACACATACACGACTGTCATCGTTTCCTCCTCAGATTCCCGCTATCGCCGCTAGGATCGCATTGGCGGCGTCGACGAGGATCAGCCTCTTAGGGTTCTCGTCCTCCCGGTAGCAGGAGACCCGCGGCGGACACTCCATGTACACCTTCCCGCCGAAGCCCAAGCTACCCCGGAAGCGGTACTCCAGCCCCGGTGTCCTAGCGGCGCGGTGGACGAAGCCGTCCCGCTCGTCCGGGCTGGCCCCGCACAGTCCGACGAGGACGGCCCAGATCGCGTCCGCGCGCGCCTCCGCCTCCCCGCGCAGGCTCTCGTCCCAAATTATCGTCGTCCAGCAGTCCGAGCAGTCGTCGTGCCAGAACGGGCCGTCGGTCCCGCAGGTCTCCGGGTCGTGGCAGCCGCACGGGCAGTCCCCACCAGCTTTGGCGACCGTCGCGGCGATTCTCTTCGCGGTGTCCCTGTTCATCGTCCACTACCCTTTCGCGCTCATTCGCCGACCCATTCGAAGTTGTAGTCCCCTATGGACTCGTACTCCCACACGCCGTTGCCGATCTCGACCCCGACATTCATGCACACGGACTCGCAGTCCTCCAGCGCGTCCACGACATCACACTGCCTCACCCGGTAGCGCCGGGCCAGCTCCTTGACCGTCGGCTGCGTTCCCGACTCGTAAGTCGGCCAAGTCCGCCCCCTGATGAAGGCGAGCGCACGGTCCGTGGCCTCTGCGGTCATCATACCTCAATCCTCCGCGCGGCCTCCCGCTCCTCCTCCGTCAACTGAACGCCCCATCCCACCTGTTCCTGTGGTTTGTACTCATCGACCGCCCTCCGGGCGATCCTCTCCGTCCACGCCCGACACGCATGAGGGGCATCTCTCGCTGCGCAGGTCCCAGCCGCCCCACTTTCCGGAGGAGGGGTAGCTGGCCTCGGTGGGCCTCTTCTCCTCCCCGTGGTGCCACATCTCCACCTGACGGCCGCACTGGCAGGCGAACACCGTGACCCAGACTTTCCGTTGGATGACCTTCACGCCCATCTAGTCGCCCATCCACTCAAAGTTGTAGTCGCCTATGGCGCGGACCTCCGACCGCAGAACCCGCCGACCCTCTCCACCAGCATGCCGCCCTCCAGTTGGAAGCGGCCGGGGTCGAAGGCCGGCCACATGTCTATTCGCGTCATGTCTGTCCATCTGCGCCGGGCCTCCTCTCAAGCGAGACCGGCTGGTCCTCGAGGATCGCCTTGACCCGGTCGAGCGTCGCCACCAGCTCGAGGCCGGCGCGCGTGGTCTCCACGACGATGGAACCCATCGCGCCGGCTGTCTCAGACAGCCGCCTTCCGTTGGGCGTGGCGCGGACGATGTCGTCGATCTCGCCGATCGCGGTCCGGGCAGACTCCTTGATGGCCTCGACCGCAGCCAGCCGCTCCACCCGCGTCATGCGTCTGCCGGATGGCTTGGCCGTGGGCGGAGTCTGGATCATAACAATGGCGCGGACTGTCGCGTCGGGCGCGAAGCCCGCTAGCCGCGCAGCGAACGCGTCGCTGATTTTCTTGCCCATCTCGTTGTCCCGTCCTTTCTGGCGCCGCCCGGTAGGCGACCCGCCATTCCTCGTTCGTCAGCCGGACGCCGGCTGCACATCGTCACGGCTAATCATACGGTCCGATCCGCCCCGGGTCAAGGAGCATCCGGTATGGGGACCGCACGGAAGAGGAGAAGGGCGTTCAGGATACGCACCCCTAGCTGCCCGATCTGAGTGTGTTCGGTTATCTGATCGCCTTGGGCAGCCCGCTATACTGAATCATGCTGCAAGTGGGCTACTGGTACAATCCTAGCGACCCTGTCGGACGCCCACTACCATGACAGCGTGTCGTACTCGTACCCGCTCGCGTCGCCGGAGGCGGGGTCCGGGTGGTGCGTCCAAGTGAACCCCTTGGCCTCCAGCGCCTTCCGCACGGCCTCCCTTGCGTCGGGGGTCGGTCGGCCGATGCCGGGCGGGACGGCGCCCAGCGGACGGACGATCTCCCGCCTGCCCTCCCCCGCGGCCTCGGCCACCTTGGCCAGCACATGCTCCACATACGGTCGCACTGCGTCAGCCTCGGGGGCCAGCGCCCTCTCGGTCATCCTTCTCGCCTCGTTCGCGTCCATCGTCGCCCTCCCCTCGTCAGGCATCCCCTCCTCGATGACCATCATCAGGAACCGCCTTGCCTCGTCCCGCCCGAAGTGTCCGCCGTCGGTCGCAATCCCAACGAGCACCCCTATGCGGTAGCACATGTCGTCCACCACGCACTGCGAGTGCGCGTGCATCATGCGGTCCATCAGGTCGCCTTGGTCCATCGATCCTCCGTCCGATTATACCATCCTAGCCAGCGGCCTCACGGCTGCATCAGCTCCCGGATAGTGGTGGGCTTCGGCGCTGGCGTCGGCCTCCAACTCGGGTCGAGCAGGCGGCACAGTATGTCCATGGCGTCGTGCCACAGGTCCGGATCGTCGTGCGTGAGCAGCCGCACGGCCTCCTCAAGCTTCGCCCTCTCCCGTTTCGTCATCTCCGCCCGCCCTTCTTCCTCTTCCTCGGATGGCGACCGACGACCATGATCGGCGGCAGCGGCACCAGCCCGTCGCGGCGGTCCACCGGATCCGGGACGAGGGTCGGCTCCGACGCAAGTGGGCGGCTGCACGACGAAGGACGCTTGCAGTGCGGGCAGATATCGCCCTGTGTCGTGCAATGTGTCGTCCATCCGCACACGCACTCGTAATAATACGCGCCAACCCCCGCACACTCCGGACACCCGTCGCACTCCCGCAGGTGTTTGATGTTGTCGGCGTCGTACGCAGGGTATCCGATGTCGTGGCTCACGCGACGGGCGGCGTCCAACCTCCGCATCGGCCTGATCTCATCCTCCGCCACCATGTTGTCGACCGCGCTGTTGCCCTTGAGCCTCGTGGTGATGAATGGCGCGGACGGCGACCGCGCCTCGACGAAGGCCGGGAACCATTTGTGCGCGTAGCGCGAGAACATCTCGACCTCGTCGCCGACCTGCGGTAGCCCGGTTGCCTCCTTGGGCATATCCGGACCTTTATCGATGTCCATGTTGAAAGCCGCATCGAAGATGTCCGGCGACAGGCAGTGTGGATGCGGAACTTCTTTCTCACGCCTCAGCAATCCGCACGCGACGGCCAGCAAGCCACTCAGCATTCTCAGAATCGGCATTTAGGTCAGCCTCCAAATCCATTCCCCGCGAAGGGGCGCGGCCGCCCTCCGGGCGGCCTATCCGTTCCCGAAGTTGTCGTCGTCGGGCGACCCCTCGAACGGGGGGTAGTACCCGTCCCCGTCGTCGCGGTCGTCCGGATCCTCGTCGGGCGTGACGGCCAGGAACAGCTCCCGCCTCAGCGCCTCGTTGTCGAACCGCATGCACCTGGCCGCCATCCGCAAATCCTCAAGGTACACGACGGTGGACTCCTGATTCGCGCCGCCGCGCCGCTCGACCACAAGTATGGCTCCGAGCTCCGCCATGGCCGACGCTCCACGGGCGTACAACGAGGTCTCCTCCTTGGTCCTGATGCTGAACCGGAAGGTCATCCTCGCCGACGGCGCGCCGCAGTCCGCCGTACACTCGCCCCATCCGCCGTCGATGTATCTCTTGACTACCTTGTCGCGGAAAAGCTCCGCGACTGCTTTTTTCGTGTATCCGTCGCCGAGCCAGCGGCGCATCCACGATAGGCTGCACGAGAAGACGCATGTGAACCTCGGCCTGATCTCCGACAGCCGCTGCGTCAGCGTCGGGACGGGCGACGCGTCGATCACCGCCCGTCTGCGCTCCGCCGAGGCCGCGTCCGCCGAATCCGCGTCCGCCGAGGCCGCCAAGCAGGCGTCGATCGCCGCCTCCAGCCGGTCGGCAGGCGTGTCCAGACAGCGGTCGCGCGCGTCCGGCGCCGCCTCCAGCCGGTCGGCAGGCGTGTCCAGACAGCGGTCGCGCGCGTCCGGCGCCGGAGCCTTTCCGGCGGCCATTCCGTTGTATTCCTCCGGGCGGATCATGTCGACCGCTCCGTGCGCGAACCCCTGGCATCGCTGCGCGCGGCATCCAGCGCGAACACGGTGCATCGCTCCCCGCCCAGCAGGACATTACTCTGGGACAAGACCCTGCCGTCGATGGCCAAAGTGTACAGCACGCAGCCGACGAGGTTCTCGACGAGGTCGCAATCCAAGTCGGACATCTCGCCCCCACTCAGCTCGGCCGCCATCGTGCCGACGGTCCACCAGAACATGGGGACATTTTTGAGGATGGCCTCGACGCAGTCCTCGGCCCACGAGAGCTTGTCGAGTATCGGCGTCCCGGTTGTACCATCGTCGGCCGAAGCCCCCCGCTGCGCCGTGTGCCTCCAAAGGCAGCTCCCGACCGCCTCCACATCGTCCATCGCCTCAAGGTGGGAGGTACACGCCGCCGAGTCGAGCGCCGGACCCGGCGTCCTGAACTCGGCCTTCATCGACTGTGCGTAGTGCGCGGTGGTGAATGTCCTGCCATCGCTGCCGCTGTTTCCCCGGTCCTTCGCGAACAGCGAAACTGCCCGGTCGATGATGCGCCTCCTGATGGTGTCCTGGTTGTCATCCATGGTCGCCCCTTGTCGTTGTCGTGGTCGTCCGGCTGACTATAAGGGTCTTGGCGCTACTTGTCAAGGCATCCATCGGCAATGGCGAGGCTTACGCATGCGGACCACCTGTGCTAGTGAATTCAAACTCCGCGCCGAATGTGATGTCTGTTCCGGAGCCACCTTGTCCAACAGTTCAGTCGGAAATCCATCCTTACAGGCGTGGCCTACACTGCGGTCGACGAGAACGCCGGCTGGTGTTCCAGCTCAACGCGGAACCTGCCCAACCCGTGTCCCGTCACCGACAGGAGTACGATCACGAGTGGCCAAGACGCCTCCCATCCGTCGTGGTTGTCGAACAGGTCCTGCGCCGCGTCCTCCGCGACGAAGCCCGGGTTCACCGAAATGTCCCAGTTGCTGGAGAACTCCTGCGCGTCATCATGCGTCTCGCCGAAGTCCTCGACGATGTATTTGTACCGGTAGTCCTTCACTCCCGCATCCCTCCCTGCGAACATGGCCGCCGTGTCAGGGGGCCGGTTTTTTGCCGGACAGGCCCTTCCCTCCGCCGCGGGCCTCGGCGCTCTCGGCATCCTTGACGCCCTTCTTGTACGACTTGCTCCTATAGTCCGTCTGGTAGAAGCCGGAACCCTTGAACAGCACGCACGCCCCGGAGCCGATCAGCCGGCGGCACCTGGTGACGGCGCCGCACTTCAGGCAGCCGAGTCGCCGCTTCGGCTTGGCGGACATCGGCTGCATGAGTTCCGTAGTGGTTCCGCAGTCCCTGCACATGTACTCGTAGGTTGGCATCAGCTTCTCTCCAAGACGATTATACCACCCGGGACGAGCTTCTCCGCATGTTATCGATCTTGCCAGCAGTTACATCACATCCGATTCTGCACATCGGTCAAGCCGCGATGAATCCGACCATGCCGCGATTTGCGATATTGAGTTCACCGTCGAAGTTATGACCGGGTCGTGTGGGGGGAAATCAGACGCATAGGGAGAGGATCTCATCGACGGAACCGGATGCGTGCGCGACGGTGTCGTCCCCACGCACGGTGGCGGCCAAGTGCCGCTATAATGCGACGTGCCGTACAACGACAAGGTGGTTGACCACTTCCAAAACCCGAGAAATGTCGGCTTGCTCGACAAGGGGTCGCCCGATGTCGGGACAGGCATCGTCGGTGCGCCTGAGTGCGGCGATGTGATGAGGCTACAGATTCAAGTGGACGACGACGGCAGGATCATCGAGGCGAAGTTCAAGACATTCGGCTGCGGCAGCGCCATAGCCAGCAGCTCGCTGGCGACCGAGTGGGTCAAGGGCAAGACGCTTGACGAGGCGCTGGAGATAAGGAACACAGACATCGTCAAAGAGCTGGCTCTCCCACCAGTCAAGATTCACTGTAGTGTGCTGGCGGAGGACGCTATTCGGGCGGCGATAGCCGATGTGCGCGGAAAGCGACATCGAGTAGATCGGGGAAGCCCTTCAATGTAGCCTTCACCCTCGGCTCGATACCAATGTCCCTGTCGCCACTCAGGCTAGCTTTAGCCTCCCCCATCCGGAGAGGTCTTCAGTTGCGGAACTCCAGCACCGTCCAGCCGCCACCCCCGATCACGGAGATCGCCTCCTCGATGTCCGTGACCGAAGCGTCAGGCTCCCGAATCTGCTTCATCCCGGTCGCCATCTGGAGCAGGCCATCCCTGTCGAGAACCCTGCACGCCACCGAGATACGGCGGTACATGCTGTCACGATTTGGCCTGCAGCTCCTATCTATGACCACGAAGTCGCCCTTGCGCCCGGGGCTGCCTAATTCCATGTCGCTCTCCTTCCCCATCATTCTCAGAATCCCAACATCTTGGCCATCGCGGCGTGCGCCTTTGCCCTCATCCTACGCTCCCATTCGGCGGCGAACTCTCCGACGATTGGGGTCCTCTTGACAACGACGCCCGGGTTGCGCCAATTCGAGACATGCAGCCGCGGGTCGTCGTCCCAGTGTCGGCTCGGCACGACGAGGATGTGGTAGTCGTTATGCTCCTCTTCCCCCTCCATCTCCGGACCCAAGTAGGACCACATCATGTCCCAGCCGATGTCCTGGCCCAGGCACTCCCGCCAGTACATCAGCGTCGGGTCCTGCTTCATCTCGCCGTGGGCGTGCCACCCGTCCATGTGGACGGTGACGATCGGGCCGCCGCCCGCGCCGGGCAGCAGCATCTCCACCTTCGGGTAGCCCACTGAGTCCAGATCATGTCCCAGCCGCCGCGCCGCCGCACGGGTGTCATCGAACACACCGCCCATCGTGTAGCGGGAGACCCAGACGCGGCCGAACTCGGCCGCGCTGACGAATGCGTAGAGCTGGCCGACGACCATCTCGGACGCCTCCAAGACATGGTGCGGGTGTCTGACCTTGCGAGTCATGGAGCGATGTCCTCCGATCCCCACCGCTGGCTTGCCTTCTCATCCGCATCCGACATTGCTAGCGTATCCCGCCCCTGACCCACTGGTCCAAGTCGATCTCGCCGACGAACGCTAGGTCCGGCGGCTGGCTGCACGCCGTCGTCTTGGAGGAGGCCTCGGTGATTGTCACCTCCTGCCCGGTCGTCGGGTTCCTGTATGTGACGGTCTTGTGCGGCGCCTTCGCCACCGACGGCGAATACCACCCGTTTCTGAGGCGCTGTCTTGGGTTGTACCCCAGCGTGCCGCGGCGTGCCGCGTCTCGGGCGAGCATCCTCGCATGCCTGTTGGCGTGGGCGCGAGCGAGGCCGCCGACAAGCGACCTCGGGGCCGACCAAAGAGCCAACGCCGCAAAGGTCGCCGCGCCAGTCAGCATTCTCAGGATCAACATAATCCACCTCCACGGTCATCATACCCCCGCAGCACGGGGAAAGCAAGTGTTATTCTCCGTAAGCCGCTCGCTGGCATGGCGCCTATAATTCCATATGTCCACCCTCAAGATGCTGAGCGGGTTTGCGGCGGTCGCCTGCAGGACCCTGGTCAAGCTGCCCTGCCCAGCGACTACGCGGACATGCCCCCCGGCCCCTTCCGCGCCGCTTGTCGAGCAT
>VAPB010100991.1_pt1 | contig 26972 bp, 22 predicted proteins | sample 3395101 | NCBI WGS metagenome assembly VAPB01 (sample SAMN08290433, study PRJNA428436) | hydrothermal vent metagenome | isolation source: Deep-sea hydrothermal vent chimney | place: Indian Ocean: Southwest Indian Ridge | reverse complement strand
TCTCTTGGCTTGATTGGAGCAAGAAGCAGAAAGAAATTCGCCTTATCGTCCATTGAACATACTTTGAAAAATCCCTTTTACTACGGACATTTTCTTTATCGCGGTGAACTACACGAGGGAACCCACAAACCAATGATTTCAAAGAAACTTTTTGATCGGATACAAGTGGTGTTAAAAGACACTGGCAAGCCTCGCAAAAAGCGGCCAGCGAAAAAGCCATTTCTCTTTTTGAATTTTGCTCAATGCGGAGAGTGCGGCTATTCCATTACGGCAGAGCGTCATATCAAAAAAAGCGGACTTGAGTTTGTCTACTACCGATGCACCAAGAGGAGCAAAACCAAAAAGTGCAATCAGGGCTTTTTGCGAGACAATGCATTTGCCAATCAGGTGAAGAATTACGTTCAAAAAGTTTCTCTGTCTGATACATGGCGTGACAGATATCTTAAAAGGCTTGATACATGGACAAAGGAGTCCTGCCAATCATCAGACCTTATCGCTCAAAAGCTAAAAGCGGAATTGAGCAAGGTTAAAATCAAGATAGACCGTCTTACAGACGCCTATCTTGATACCACCCTGAATCTCAAGGAATTTCAGGAAAAGAAAAATTCGCTGATGGGGCAGAAAAAGGACATTGAGGAGAAATTATATGATTTTGAGCGAAAAGGCAATCATTGGCTCGAACCGCCGCCTTGCGGCGAGCACCCTGTCTGTGGACCTCAAAAAACCGTGGAATTTTATAGAAAAAATGACCGCCGAGTCCCGCAGGGGCTCGGCGTCGACCGCAAAAAATCAAATATGGTGGAGGTGACCGGGATCGAACCGGCGACCTTCTGATTGCGAACCAGACGCTCTCCCAGCTGAGCTACACCCCCATAAGGTCAGTTATCATGTATTCAAATCGTATCGACCTGCCTCTACCTTACGCCTGCCTGCCGGTAGGCAGGGCAGACAGAGTGCTGACAGACTCATAATCCGCCACACTACACGGCGGATTTACATGCCGTAGGTATGCAAGCCCGCAACCCGAAACTCGTAACCCGTAACCCGAAACCCGAAACTCGTAACCTGTAACTATCTGTTATGTTTTTCCTTAATTGACGCCCAATTTTTAATTTACTATTATACATAAGTGTCTGACTTAAATGCATATTCAAATAAACGAATTATATGCTGGAGTGTCTATATTATATATACACTTCAGAGAGTTTAGAAATAATAATGATAAATCAGATATCAATTTATTTAAGCTTGAATTTTAACAGGGGCCAAAGGATTAAAATTGCTTAAAAGATTTATACCCAACAAATTAATGAGGCGCTTGACCTATGGTTTTGCCGTCATTTTTTTTATTGCTCTTCTGTTTTTTCTGCTGAGAGGGCCTTATCTGTCAAATTCAATCAAGAGGATTATTCTCCCGGTTCTTGAAAATGCAGTAGGCGAAAGAATCATCATTGATAAGGCTGTTATCAATCTATTCCCGTTTTATCTGCAGACTAAAGGGTTTAAGGTTTTTGATGAAGAAGGCAACAGATTGGTGTGGGTTACAAAGATGCGGGCTTATATTGATCTGCTGGGACTATTTTCAAAGGAAATCCGGATAAGACGTTTAACTGTCAAAGAACCTAGACTTACAATGGATAGGAAGGTGTTGGAGAAAATGGTCAGGACTACCGAAAAGCATACTCGAAAAGGTAACGGCAGCAAATTCGGTGTCAGCCTCAAAAGCGCCAGGATATCAAGCGGTGAGTTTACATTAACAGACATTGAAAAACAGATAGGTGCTTTAGCGCGCGGGATACATATGGAAATTGTTGTAAAAGACAAGGTTGATATTAGCCTGTTATTAAAGCATGGAACTTTAACATTGCCTGATTTTCCGGAACTGACCGGCCGCATTGAAGGAAGAATAGAGATAGCCGGTAAAAAGATCAAAATTTCAGAATCGAGAATTTTTTCTTCCAACTCAGAGGTTAAGGCTAAAGGTGAGATATATCCGTCTTCTTCTGGCGGAGTTGAACGCGGAAGTTTTTCAGGCCGTGCCAGGATATTTGCTAAAACTATTGGAAAGATTTTTGGATTAAAGAGTAATAAAGAAGGCGAATTATCTTTCTCAGGTGTGGTTGAGCTGGTTCCGTCAAAAGATATAAATAACGATTTAAAAGGACTGGAAGCTAAACTTGATTTAAAGACAAAAGGGTGGTTCTACCTTGAGACATTGATGGAATTGCTGAAAGTGGACGAAAACATTAAGGGCCGTGTATCTCTTGACGGAAGGATTCAGGGGATTTACCCTGAGTTAACCGGGGAAGGTGATCTGGAAGCTGAAAATGTAATATTGGATATACTTCCTTTAGATGATGTAAAAGGAAAAATAAAATATAAAGATAAAAAATTCACGCTTAATAACGCTATTGCGCATACTTACAGCGGTGAACTCAACGGGGAGGCTTTTTTTATTATCCCCGATGGTGACTATTTTGTTGATGCTTCTGTGGTGGATATTAACAGCCCTCAGTTTTTCAGGTTCATCAACTGGGAACCACCCTTTCCTGAAGGTAGGATAAGCGGAACGTTTGAACTGAACCAAAAATATAATAAAGCGATAAATCTTGTTGCCGGGGCAACTTACGTAAACACATCGGAAAATATTGAGAACTTGACTCAGGACAGATTAAAAACTATTGAAGCGGCTTTAGATATAAAGGAAGGAATACTCACATTTAGCAGAGCAGTTCTTTACACCCCTATGTCTGAACTTTTTCTGGACGGCACCATTGATCTGAACAGGGAAAGACTGAGCCTTAATGTTGAAATGCAAAGCAGAGATGTCATTGACCTGACAATGCCTTATTTTGACGGTTTAAGCACGCCTGTATCGTTCACTGGTAAGGCTGAGGGCTCTTCTGCAGCTCCTGAGATTTCCGGAAAGCTTAAAGCAGGGCCCGGCGTTGTCAATGGCGAGCCGTTCACAGAGATTACGGGAGATTTATCTTATAGTCCTGAACTGCTCGTAGTGAGTCTGCTTAGAGCAAGGCAGGGAGAGTCTGTATATGAAGCTTCCGGCTCTATTAGATTTAAGGAAAAAAGCACTCTTTTTTCCTTTGAAAGTCCTTTTTATGATGCAAAGATAACAGTAAAAGACGGTAATGCAAAATCATTAATAACAGCGGCGTATAAGAATATGCCAATAACCGGTTTTGTTAATGGAAGGATGTCTTTTAAAGGAAGCAAAAATGAATTCAAAGGAACGGGTGATATTATTCTTAAAAATGGTGTGGTTTATGGCCAGCCTTTTGAACAAGCTGTTATAAAAGCCGAGATACTTCCTGAGAATATAAATTTTTCATCTGTTGAAGTGTCTGAAGACAAATCTAATCTTAAGGCAAGCGGTACCTTATATTTTAATAACAAATTTAATGTCCGGGTCTTATCTGACAATGTAAACCTCGGTGATATTGCGATATTGGATAAATATCCTTTTGATGCAAATTTTGGTCTTGATGTTCATGGTTCCGGAACATTTAAAAATCCAAACATTGAATTTTCATTAAATATCTCAAAAAGTTATTTTAGAGAAGCTCTGATCGGAAAAGGTTATATAAAAGGCGGGCTTGAAGGCAAAAAACTTTTTGTAAACGGAGATTTCCTTGGTGGAGTTGCCGCCTTTGACGCTAATGTTATTTTCTCAGAGTCGTTGCCATGGAATGTGGATTTAAAACTTAAAAAGGGCAGATATGATTTTCTTCTGGCAGGTTTTCTGGAAGATATACCTCGTGACATTTCAGCTTCCCTTGAGGGTGATATCAGAATGAAAGGGAAAAAGAAAAAATTTTCCATGAATTCAGAACTCAGCTCTCTGAGTTTCAGCCTGTACGGATATAACTTTAGAAATAAAAAAGATATCGTTATTGATCTGACGGATGATACTTTAAAGGTAAAGTCTTTTTCAATAAGGGGCAGCAATGGAGACATAACCGCCGCAGGTACCGCAAAGATAGGTAAAAGTATTGACTTGAAAATAGACGGAAAGATAAATCTGACCCCGCTAAAGGCGATAACAAAAACAATTAAGTCTTTAAAAGGGGAGGGGAGTTTTGCCGTTGCAATTTCAGGGCCCTGGAAGTCACCTGAGTTAAGGGGAGAAATCAATATCAGAAATAGCACCATGATGCTTGCAGAGTTACCATACAGAATAGGACCGGTTAACGGTGATATTTTCTTTGATAAGGACAGGGTTACTTTTGATTCTTTTGATGCAGATTTTGCGGGCGGCAGGGTTTTAATGTCCGGTGTAGGGTATCTCAATGAACTCTCTCTTCATCGATTATCACTTGCCTCCAGCATGAAGGGAATAAAATTAAGACCTTCTGACGGAGTAAACATTGTTTTTGATGGAGAAATTTTTCTTGAAAAATCTCCGGGAAAACAAAGCCTGTTTGGAGACATAAATGTAAAAAAGGCAAAATATACAAGGAGGGTTGAATGGAAAAGCGAACTTCTTCAGCCTAAACAGGTAAAAGAAGCTTTATTAAAACCATCATCATTTTTCAGCAAAACGGCACTGAATATTTATATCAAGGGGCAGGATAATATATTTATTGATAACAATATTGCGAGAACGCCGGTTAAGATTGACGTTAATGTTCAGGGGACTGTTGCACAATATGGACTTGTTGGAAGAGTCGAAGCAAGAGACGGGACGATATTTTTCAGAGGGAATGAATTTGAAATTATTGATGGCAGTGTAGATTTTATCGAACCCAACAATGTAGTTCCCATATTTCATATTCAGGCAGAGACATTTACCAAAGGTTATCGAGTAAGGCTTAATCTCGATGGGTCGGCCGATAACCTGACTCTGGCGCTTTTTTCTGATCCGCCTCTTACCGATATCGATATAATGACCTTACTGACATCCGGTCAGATATCAGGAGAAACAGAGGGTCTTGAAGGCGGTATAGGCGCTGGAGAAGCAACGGCTTTTCTTACCGGAAGACTTCAGGATGTAATGGAAGAGAGATTTAAATATATTACAGGGCTTGAACGTTTTGAAGTTGATCCACATACTACCTCATCAGGAGCTGTCAGCTCGAAAATTACAGTTGGCAAGCGGATGCTTGGGGAGAGGCTTCTGGCTACGTATTCCTCCTCTATCGGTTCGACGGAACTTGATGTTATTAAACTTCAGTACAATCTGACCAGGAAGTTTTCTATAATCGGCTCAAGGAATGAAGTAGGGAGTATAGGAGCGGATTTTAGATACAGGTTTGAATTTAAGTGAAATTTGAGAAATAGGAAATGTGAACCTGGAAGTGAGAATTATAAATATTAAACTGAAAAATTGGAAAGCAGATAAGAAATTTATTCTGATATTTTCTTTATTTCTCATTTCTCACTTCTTATTTCTTACTTGTGTTTTTGCGGCAGATTCGGGAGAAGTAATAAAAAAGATTGAAGTTGAGGGCCTTTCACGCATAAAACAGTCAGAGTTAGTAGATATAATCTGTTTTCATGAGGGGGATACTATTGATAGGGAAGAGTTAAGGACTGGGATCAAAAGGGCGCTAAAAAAAGGTGTTTTTTACGATGTACAGGCTGTCGCGGAACCATATGAGGACGGTATCAAGTTGAGATATATTGTCAGGGAAATACCGGTTATTGAAAAAATAAGTATAGATGGCAACAAAGAAATCTCGAAAAGGAAGATTAAGAAAGCTTTTATTTTTAAAAAAGGTGAAGACTTTAAAAAAGAGCTTATTAATAAAGCAAAGGCAGGGCTGAAGCATTTTTATTACAGAAAGGGATTTCCTGATGCGGAAGTCAGAATCATTATTGAAGAAAGCAGCACCGCGGGTAGAGTAAAAATCAGGCTTCAGATGGAAGAGGGAAAGCCTTTAATTGTTAATGATATAAATATTCTGAGCTATGTAGAGCACAAAATCAAAATTTCTAAAGGGGATATTTTTGATATAGATAAAGTGGAAAAGAGGCTCGAAGAATTAAGAAAATATTTTAAAAGAAGAAAACATATTAAACCTGTTGTAGGTCCTTATGAATTTAAAAATGGAGTACTTACAATACCTGTAATCCCCGGGCCCAGGCTTAATGTTGTCTTTAAGGGTAATAAGGCGGTCAGTTCCAGGAAGCTTTTGGGAGAAGTCCCTTTTCTGGAGGACGAAGAAGTTACACTGGATCTGCTTCAGGAGTCTGTTAACAGAATTAAGAGGCTTTATCAGAAAAAGGGATATTATTATATACAGGTATCAGGCGGGATTGAAGCAGGAGAAAAACTGATGAAAGTTGTTTTTTTTATATTTGAAGGTAAGAAAGTAATTCTGCGGGAAATTAAATTTGAGGGAGTCAGTCTTTCCCCGGATGCGGTTAAAGCCATTATGCCTTTAGAGGAAGATGAGCCTTTTGATAACGGCTTGCTCAGTTCGAGTAAGGAGTCAATAATTAATTTTTATAATTCATTGGGATATATTTACGCTGATGTTACAGCAGTCAGAGAGGAATTTTTGAGTAATGGCAGTGAATTGAACCTTGAGTTTTCTGTAAAAGAAGGGGCCAGGGTAGAAATTAAAAATATTGAAATAACAGGCAATACAGTGATAAGCACCTCTGTTATAAAAGACGTCCTGAAGATAAAAAAAGGAGATCCATATAATGAGATTGATATCGGGGATGCACGGTTCAGGGTTTTCTCTCTCTACAACAGGCTGGGATATGTCAATGCTGAGGTTGAAGAGAAAAGAGTTATTAATGATGATGCGGTTTTTCTTTCCTTTAAAATTACTGAAAAACAACCTTTCGTTTTTGGAAAAATAGTTATCAGGGGCAATAAAAAGACAAAGGATAATATAGTAAAAAGAGAATTTGATATTAAAGAGGGAGAACCCTATAATTATGCGGCGATTTTCAGTACCAGGCAGAAACTTTATAAGCTCGGGCTGTTCAGTGAAATTTCAATTGAGCCTTTAGAAAGATCTCAATCAGAAGACGCAGAAAAAACCGTTAACTATACACAGGACTTGCTGGTTGATTTGAAGGAGGGGAACCCCGGTGTTGTGGAGGTTGGTTTAGGTTATGGTGATTACGAAGGACTGAGAGGTTTTTTTGACGTAAATTACCGCAATATCAGCGGCTACAACCGGCAGATAAGCTTAAGGACAGAATTGAATTCAATAGAACAGAGAGTTATGTTGAATTTTACAGAGCCGTGGTTTTTTAACCAACCGTCCTTACCCTTTAATGTAACCTTAACAAAAGAAAAAACCAGATCTATAGATATTGATACGAGAAATGTAAAGTATAAAGTGGACAGGGTGTCTTTGGTCGCCGGCGTCACAAAGGAATTTAATCATAACCTGAAAGGAACATTAAATTATGAATATTCACTCGTGGAAACTTCTGATGTAGAGCCTGACGTAATTTTAAGTAAAGAGGATACTGGTACTCTGGGGATAAGCAGTATTTCACCGTCTTTGTTTTATGATACCCGTGATAATCCCTTTGATCCTAAATCAGGTTCATTACAGGGAATATTACTGAAATTTGCATCAAGTGCTCTTATATCAGAAACAGATTTCATTAAAGCGGCAGTTAAGAGCTCATGGTATATTCAGGTGATGAAGCGTCTTGTTTTTGCTTTCTCCATGCAGGGAGGGTTAGCGCTTGGTCTTGGAGATACTTCTGACCTGCCTTTGATAGAAAGGTTTTTTCTTGGAGGCCGTTCAACCGTCAGGGGATACGAACATGATGACCTCGGGCCAAAAGGAGAAGATGATAATGCAACCGGAGGCAATGTCTTTGCCCTGTTAAACTCGGAATTAAGGATATCCCTCAAGAAGGGTTTTGGCCTGGTTACGTTTGTTGATGCCGGTAATGTCTGGGAAAAGATTGAAGATGTTGAGCCGGCACTTCGCTATACTGTTGGTTTAGGGCTAAGATATAACACGCCTGTTGGTCCGTTCAGAGTAGACTATGGCCATAAGTTAAGCAGGCGAGAAGGAGAGAGTGCGGGCAAATTGCATTTCAGTATTGGACATGCATTTTAAAGCCGCGGATTAGCGCGGATAAAAAATATAAGAGATGAAAAAGCAGGAACTGAGAAATGAAATGTAAAAAGATATTTTTTATATTTTTACTTGTCACTTGTCACTTGTCACTTCTCACCGCCGTTAGTGCCGGGGTTCTGGACAGGGTAGTGGCGATTGTAGATGATGAAGTTGTTTTGCTTAGTGAATTTGAAGCAACTTTACAGAGGGCTTTATCTTCAGGAATGATGGTTACACATGAGGAAGTACTGGATGGACTTATAAACAGGATATTGCTTTTAAAACAGGCTAAAAAAATCAAGAGAGTACATATTTTTGCAACCCGGACAAGAAGAGATGATAATATGCTTATTAATGAATATATTGAGAAAAGGATAAAAGGGGTAATACGTATACCATTTGAAGAGAGCAAACTTTTTTATGAGGAGAACAGGGAATTTTTTTCGTCTCAGCCCGGGGATGCCGGAGCTGATAGCAGTAGAGATTTTTACGAAGTAAGGGACGCGATAGAGATATACTTGATAGAAAAAGAGTTTAACAGAAAACTAAACAGCTATATAAATGAATTAAGGGAAAAGGCTTTTATAAGGATACAATTAAAAGCGGAACACTGATGTCAGTGAAACGAACAGTTACAAGTTGCGGGCCTGCCTACGGCAGGCAGGCTCACTACAAGGCGGGTAAAAACACCCATGCAAAAACAAACTATCTAAGCCGTTTAACCACTGCTATCTCATCGCATTTTGGGAACTTGGGACACTTAAGGCAGTCTCCCCAGATTTTCTGCGGGAGGGTATCTTTTTTAATTTCTCTAAACCCGAATTTCCTGAAAAAGTCAGGATTATATGTAAGAGCAAAAACCTTTTTTACCCCTAACGTATTTGCTTCAGCCAAACATTGTTCTATTATCTTTTTGCCAATACCTTTCTGCTGGTAATTTTTTAATACGGCGATGGACCTTATCTCTGCCAGGTTTTCCCACATAATATGCAGGGCAGAGGTTCCTGTTATTTTCCCTTTATCCCTGCAGACAAAAAAATCGCGTATGTTTTCATAAATTTCATTTAAAGAGCGTGGAAGCATTTCATCTCTTTCAGCTAATTTATTAATTAGCCTGTGAATTGATTTAGCGTCTTTGAGTGTTGCTTTTTTAACCAGCAATTTTTTCCAACCCTCTGTTAAATGCTTTTTTGTTAAGGGGAATTATTTCCCTTCTGTGCTCCGGCATTATCTGTTTTAAGGCGATTGGTACAGTGTCAGGTTTAATAATCCCGGTTCCGGCAATCAGCGTTCCAAACATTACTATATTAGCTACCTGGCTATTGCCAAGTTCTTTAGCAATGTCAGTAGCTTTTACTTTTATTATTTCAATATTAGAACGTTTAGGGGAGGTTTTGATTAATGAAGTATTCATTATAAGCAGTCCTCCTGGTTTTAACATGGGTTCAAATCTTTCCAGGGAGGCTTTATTCATAATTAAAAGTGCGTCCGGTGTACGGATTATAGGTGAGCCGATCATTTCATCTGATATTATCACTGTACAGTTAGCGGTTCCGCCCCTTATCTCTGCTCCGTAGGATGGAAACCATGTTACATGTTTGCCTTCGAGCATAGCTGACTCTGCAAGCAGTTTACCTACAAATAAAATTCCCTGGCCGCCAAACCCTGCGATAATGAGCTTTAATGAATTATTTTCCATTCTGACTGTATTGCTATGCTGAGATTAAAGCACCTGAATAATTAGTCCCCCGTTTATATTGCTAAATAGAACTTATACTTAAAGTAATTTGCTATATATTAACATATAACTACTTGTTAATAAAAGCAATATTCCAATATCTATGTTTTTTTCTCTGGCATATGTTTATCTTTGTAAACGCCAAGAGGGAAAACGGGGATCATATTATTCTGCATCCATGATAAGGAATCCTCGGGTTCCATCCACCAGTCAGTCGGGCAGGGGGAGAGAACCTCAACGAGACTGAAACCTTTTCCATTAATTTGATATTGAAATGCCTTTTTTATCGCTTTTTTGGTAGCTATGACATTTTTAGCGGTATCCAGAGAAGTTCTACATATAAAACTTGCGCCGTCAATCGTAGCGAGCATTTCAGATATTTTTATCGGGGAACCCGTTGTATTCTCTTTACGGCCTTTTACAGAAGTTGTTGTCTTTTGCCCCACAAGAGTTGTGGGTGCCATCTGTCCTCCTGTCATTCCATATGTTGCGTTATTAACAAAAATTACACTAAAATTTTCTCCTCTGACAACAGCATGAATTATTTCAGAAATGCCGATGGCAGCAAGGTCACCATCGCCCTGATAAGTAAAAACCAGTCTGTCTGGCAGGAGTCTTTTTATCGCGGAAGCTACAGCCGGCGGCCTCCCATGCGGGGTTTCAATCACGTCAAAATTAAAATAGTCATAGGCAAAGACTGCACAGCCGACAGGTGCAAAACCAATTGTTTTTTCCCTCATTCCGAGTTCATCAATTATTTCAGCTATAATTTTATGCAGTGTGCCGTGTCCGCATCCGGAACAGAAACGAAACGGTACGCGCTTTAAACTTTCCGGGTATCTGGTAATTTTTTTCATGACAGCCTGTCTCTTTTAGATTTTTTCAGGGATTTTCTGTAAAGGTCCAGTAGTATTCCCTCTCTTAAGCCATAATCACTTACAATAATTTTTTTAAAACCAAATATTTCCATTAATTTTAGAAGTATAAGGGTACCGGGCACTATAATGTCAAGTCTGGCAGGCTCAAACGGAAAGTATTTTGCTCTTTCCTTTATGGTTATTGCAGACAGAACAGAGAAAATTTTTCTGATATCATTAATAGTTAGTTTTGTATTATGGATTTTAGAATGGTTGTATTTGGTTAGACCCTGTTTCATAGCTGCCAGGGCTGTAACTGTTCCGGCAGTGCCGATAAAAACAGTTTCATTTGTAAAAGACTTTGTCAATGGTCTATATATTGAAGAGATCGCCTTAGAGATCTCTTCCTCCATTTTTTTTAAGTCTTTGTCTGAAGGAGGATCATTTCTTAAATGTTTTTCTGCAAGGTAAACAACGCCAAGATTCAGGCTGCGAAACAAAGCAGGCCCGGTTCTTTTAGTAAAAATAATTTCGGTGCTTCCGCCTCCGATATCAACCATTAAGGCTGATTTTGGTTGTTTAATTCCAATCAGCATGCCTGAAAAAGTTTTTCTCGCTTCTTCTTTACCGCTGATTATCCTTACCTTAATCCCGGTTTTGTCCTTCACTCTTTTTATAAAATCACTGCTGTTTTTTGCCTCTCTGAGAGCGCTTGTTGCTACAGCTGATGTTTTGAAAACATGATAGCGGGAAAGAATATTGCTGAAATTTTTAAAAGCAGCCAATCCCCTGTTCATGGATTCCTTCATAATCAGCCCATTTCTGGAAATCCCTTTGCCCAGTCTTGTTATTACTCTTTCAGAATGGATTTCACTGATAGTAAAATTATTTTTTTTATAAACTTTAGCGATTAGAAGCCTTGATGTATTTGTGCCGATATCAATGGCTGCAAGTCGTTGCGACCTGCCTGCAGGCAGGTTTACATGCCGTAGGTATGCAGGTTCGATTCCAGGGGGGGTGGCTTTCACAAAATATTATAACTAAAAAAGAGGATTAATTTCCTTTGGTGAGAGGTTGAATAAAATTTTTTACTAAACAAAAATTTTCTGTGCCGCTTTTGGAATTATTCCGGCTTCTTCTGCTCTTGATAGGAGTTCTCTTACGGCTTTTTCTCCCTCCTGGCCCACATCCAGAGAATAGGCATTTACATAAAGGTTTATATGCTGTTTAATAACATCGTCAGAAAGTTCCTGTGAGTGTTTTTTTATGTAATCAGTTGGTTCAGCAGAATTGCCATGCGCGTATTCAATGCTTTTTTTGATTATTTTGTTGATTTTTTTATTTAATCCGTCTCCAAGGGTATGTTTTGAAATAATGCCTCCAAGAGGGAGCGGCAGGCCTGTTTGTTTTTCCCACCATTGGCCGAGGTCAATGATTTGTTTTAAACCGAATGAAGGGTAGGTGAACCTGCTTTCGTGAATTATCAATCCTGCATCAACCTCATCTTTAGCAACAGAGTCAATAATTTTATAAAAAGGCATTTCTACCAGCTTTGAAGCCTGATGAGTGATGGATGAATCAAATAGCTGCAGCAGCAGGTGCGCAGTGGTTAATTTGCCGGGAATAGCGATTTTTTTTGTTCTTAGTTCTTCCGGTGTAAATTCATTTTTTGCTATTACAAGAGGACCGCATCCTTTACCAAGTGCTCCTCCTGCCCTGAGCAGTCTATATTTTTTGCGAAGATGTCCGAATGCGTGATACGAAATTTTCGTAATGTCAAGCTCTGCCATAAGGGCTTTTTGATTTAGAGTCTCTACATCGAGCAGAGTCTCTTTAAAAGTTAAACCTTTAGTATCTATTTTCCCATGAATCATGGCATAGAAGATAAAAGTGTCATTGGGGCAGGGCGAATATCCCAGGGTGAGGGTTTTCATTTACACACTGTGTTTTTGTTTATAATTTTTTATTGCGTCATGAAGAGCATCCGCACCAAGGTTTGAGCAGTGATGTTTCTGGGCCGGCAGGCCGTCAAGTGCGCTGGCAACGCTTTCTTTTGATATTTTAAGCGCTTCATCAAGAGTTTTGCCCTTGACCATTTCAGTAACCATGCTTGACACAGCAATAGCAGCTCCGCAGCCGAATGTTTGAAATCTGGCATCAACTATTTTATTATCCTTTACCTTAATAAATATTTTCATTGCATCACCGCAAACAGGATTGCCTTTTTCACCTACGCCGTCTGCGTCCGGCATTTCCCCGACATTTCTTGGGTTTGTGAAATGATCCATCACTTTTTTGCTGTACATGTTGGGTCCTCCATGTTCCCCCATCCTTTGGAATAAGGGGAGATATCTCTAAGTTGTTTTATTGTTTTAGGAAATATTTCATTTATGTAATCTATGTTTTGTTCTGTTGTTTTTTCTCCGATCGTAAAGACTACAGAACCCTGCGCAAGGTTTACAGGTGTTCCTATAGAAAGAAGTACAGGTGAAGATTTTAGCGCTTTTGAACTGCATGCGGAACCGCTTGCTGCATAAACACCTTTGGCGGCAAGGAGCAAAAGCATGGACTCTCCCTCAATATACTCAACTACAAAGCTTGCATGACCCGGAAGTCTCTGTTCCTGATGTCCTGTCAGAAAAACATTTTCTATTTTAAGCGTATTGTCTATCAATTTATTTCTGAGTGCCTTAACGTGGTCCATACGCTTTTGCAAATCTCTTTTGGTAAGTTCTGCTGCTTTGCCAATACCAACAATTGCAGGTACGTTTTCAGTGCCGGCCCTTCTTCCACCCTCCTGTATCCCTCCGTAAATCAAGGGGACTATTCTTGTTCCTCCTTTTAGGTAAAGTGCGGCAGCGCCTTTTGGTCCGTAGAACTGGTGCGCTGCCAGCGAGAGCAGGTCAACATTTAGTGATTCAGTATCAACAGGGATGTTTCCTACAGAGGCAACAGCATCTGTATGAAACATAATACCTTTTTGTTTTGCGATATTTCCGATTTCCGCGATAGGTTCTATTGTCCCTATTTCAGGGCTTGCATGAATAATAGAGATTAGTATGGTTTCCTTTGTAATTGCCTTTTCAACAACTGCGGGATCGATAAGTCCATTCTTATCAACTGGCAGATAAGTTACCGCAAAGCCTGATTTTTCAAGAAAACGGCATGAATTAAGTATTGAGTGATGCTCGATTTTGGATACAATAATGTGTTTGCCTTTGCTCTGATTGGCAAATGAGATCCCTTTAATGGCGAAGTTGTTAGCCTCGGCACCGCTTGCAGTAAAAATTATCTCGCTTGGCTTTGCATTTATCAGGGCTGCGGTTTTCCCCCTGGCATCTTCAATACCCTCTCTCGCTTTGATGCCGGATTCGTATAAACTCAGTGGATTGCCGAAATGCTCTTTAAAATAAGGCAGCATCGCATCCATAACATCTGGATGGAGAGGATTAGTTGCAACATGGTCCATGTATATCTCGTTCATGGCTTTCTCCCGTTAACCTGATACAGGTCACTGGTTTTATCAGAGAGTTCTTTTTTTTACATAAAATTTATAATGATCTGTTTCTTCAAAAATGCCCAGAAATTCATTTCCTGTTTTTTTGCACCATTCAGGAATGTCCTCAAGCGCTCCGTCATAGTCAGTTAATATTGAAAGAATTTTGCCCACAGGCATTTCTTTTATTTGTTCGTCTATAGTCAGCAGGTGCATCGGGCACATCATATATATTATGTCTGTTGTTGAATCTGCTTCTATCGGTTTGTCAAGGAACATTGACTGTGAGCTGTTCTGCAATTCAGGCGGAACCTCCGTTGCTTTCACTTTGTTTATCCTTTAATCCTTGATTCTTCTTTTAATAAATCATTCAAATTTATTTTATCGAGGAAACCTTCAATTTTTTCACCTAGAGACTTCCATAACAGTCTTGCTACACAGCCTTCAACACGGCTGCAGCCTTTGGCTGAAGGGTCAAGACATTTTGCAATAGCAACAGGGCCCTCAAGTGCCTTCAGTATCTTACCAACGCTTATTTCTCTTGGTTTTTTATTAAGTATATATCCGCCCCCGGGACCTTTACGGCTCTCTATCAGATGTGCCCTGCGCAGTCTGTTTAAAAGCTGTTCAAGATATGCTACTGAGACATCCTGTCTTTTTGCGATCTCTTTGATAGACAGGGGGCCGTTCCTGTAATCTTTTGCAAGTTCAAACATCGCTCTTACACCGTACTGTCCTTTTGTTGATAAGCTGAGCATAATAATAAGGTATAATAGTCTACTAATATTGTCAAGTATTATTTTTTTTACACCTTTTGATCAGTATGAGCAGTTTGTGATTTAGTGTATTATTTAAACTTTCGAGCGCAGTAATCAGATCCGGATAATATCTTTTTTTACTGCGGTTTTCCGTATACTTTTCAATACATCTCCTTGACAAAAGGGTCAATAACCATCAACAATAAAAAAGTAACTAAAATCAGGTAAAAGGAATTTTATGAGTCGTATACTGTTTGTAGCTCACATGGACAGGACAATGTTATTAAGCGGTGGATTTGTTACTTTTGGTCCTATGTGGCTGTCTGCTGTTCTTAAGAAAGAAGGCCACCAGTGTGACATTGCGGGTTTAAATTATAAAGAGATAGAGCTCAATTTTGAATCTTTTAAGCCCGACATTGTCGCTTATACCGTGTTTAGCGGCGGCCATGCCAAGGTGATTGAATTAAACAGGAAGTTAAAGAAAAAATTTAATTTTTTCTCCATGTTTGGCGGTCCGCATCCTACTTTTTCTCCCGAAATGATAGATGAAGAGGGTGTAGATGCCGTTTGCAGAGGAGAGGGATTTGAAGCGATGCCGGAGATTATCAGCAAACTGGAAAAGGGTGATGATATAACCAAAGTTCAGAATTTCTGGATTAAGTCAGGCAATAAAGTTTATAAGAACCCGCTTCGTCCTCTGGTTAAAAATCTTGATATACTGCCGTTTCCTGACAGGAGTCTCTATGATAAATATAAGGATTACCGTCTGGCAAAGACAGCTACTGTTATGACGAGCCAGGGCTGTCCTTTTGATTGCACATACTGCTATAACCATCAGATTCATAAAATGAGCGCAAAAGGAGATCCTGTTTTCCGTCAGAGGACAGTTAAGAATTGCATAGAAGAGATTAAACTGCTCATGAAAGATTATCCAAGAGTGGAATATTTGGTGTTCAGAGACGAGATTCTTACTGTCAATAGAAACTGGGTAAAGGAGTTTTCTGAGCACTACGCAAAAGAAATAGGCCTGCCGTTTTATTGTCTTATGAGGCCGGAACTTATTAATGAAGAAACGGTCGCTGATCTGAAAAAGGCGGGAGTATATTACATAGGTATCGGCGTAGAATCCGGTGATGATTATATAAGGAATGAAGTCTTAAAAAGAAATATGACTAAAGACCAGATCATCAGCGGATTGAAAATACTGCGCGATTATGAAATAAAATTTTCATTGTACAATATCATTGGTTCTCCCGGAGAGACTATTGAGACCGCGATGAAGACCTGGGAATTGAATGTTGAGTGTCACCCGACATTTTCCGATTCTTTTGCCTTGACCCCTTATCCAAAGACCGATATTTATAATTATTCCGTGGCCAATGGTCTTTTAGACCCTGCTGCGGAACTTCCTGATACCTATCATGACAGGATAATGCTGAATCTTGACGACAGGAAGCGTCTGGAAAATTTTCAACAGCTATTAGGCATTTCTGTAGAGTTCCCGTTTCTAATGCCTCTTGTCAAAAACGTTCTAATTAATCTCCCACTCAGACCGTTTTATGATAAAATTAGAAAGTTCTGGAAAGGATACTGTTACAGATACAGAATTTATCCTTATAAGGTGTCTGTTCTGGAGAGTATGAGGATCATCTATAACGAGATTTTTGTTTCTAAGGCTTAGCTTTAAGGTCTTATAATAGTAGTAGTAGACAGATTGAGGAAAACTCAATTGCGCATTCTGTTTGTTACTGAAATCAACAGAACACTCATTTCAAGTGGATACCTGTCCCTTGCGACTATGTATCTTTCCGCAATTCTAAAAAGAGATGGGCATCAGTGCGATGTCTCCCCGGTGAATTATAAGGAAGCAAAGCGAACCTTCACTGAATTCTGCTCGGATATTGTTGCTTATAGTGCATTTACCGGTTTGCATGTTCCGATGGTAGAGCTAAACAGGAAATTGAAGAAAAAATTTAATTTTTTCTCCATGTTTGGCGGACATCACCCAACTTTTTTCCCTGAACTAATTGAAGAGGATGGAATAGATGCAGTCTGTCAGAAAGAAGGGTTTAAGGCAGTACCTGCACTCATAAATAGTATTGAAAAATTTAAAGATATTACAACTATCCCTAACTGGTGGATAAAAAAAGATGGAAAAATTTATAAAAATAAGATTGCTCCCCAGATTAAATCACTTGACTCTCTTCCTTTCCCTGACAGAAGCATATTTGATAAATACTCTGCTTATAGAAACAGTAAATCCTTTTCTTTTATGGCTGGATTTGGCTGTCCTTATAAATGCACCTACTGTTTTAATCATGTGGCTAACAAAATGTTAAGAACAGGTGACAGGATTATTCGCCGCAGAAGTGTGGATAATGTAATCAGAGAAATTAATGAAGTAAAAAAGAAGTATCCACTTAAATTTGTTTTATTCAGAGATGAAATTTTCACATTGAATAAGAATTGGATAGAAGAATTTTCAAGAAAATATCCCGCAGAAGTAGGGCTCCCCTTTAATTGTGTTGTTCGTGCAAATCATATCACAGAAAAAATTATGGATGACTTGAAATCTGCCGGCGTTTTCTCTATTAGTTTTGGAATTGAATCAGGAAACGATTTTCTCAGAAACAACATTTTAAAAAGAAACATGAACAAAGAGACAATCCTGAGGGCTGCTAAAATAATGCATGATAAAGAAGTGCCTTTTTTTACATTTAATTTATTGGGCATCCCTGGTGAAACCTTTGATATGGCGTTGGAAACATGGGAGCTGAATGTGAAATGCAGGCCTTCGGGATCATGGCCATATTTATTTTATCCTTATCCCCTAACCGAGCTTCACGATTATGCACTTGAAAACAACTATCTTGATAAGGAGAAAAAGATAGATTATCTTTCTACATATCACGATAAATCCATATTAAATCTAAAGGATAAGAGAGAAATTGAAAATTTTCATAAATTATTCCCTATTGCTGTTGAATTTCCTTTTTTAATATATGTCATTAAATACATGGTAAAACTGCCTCTCAGGGATTTATATAATATAATCAGAAAGGTCTGGAGAGCTTATATTGCGAATTCGAGATACTACCCCAAAACGGCAAAACAGTCCTTAAAAGAAGGAGCGGCTATTATATTAGACGTTGTTTTCAGATCAAAGGCTTAGATACGTCAAAGCTTGTACCAGGCTCTTGGCATAGATTGACTTCCCAATTTCAGGTCGCTTATTATTAGAGTACAAGGTTGAAATGACTTTATGACAGGAAAATGATCTACTATAAATGAAGTGTCTGCTTATTTCCCTACAATCCAACGCGTACCTGACCGGCCTGAAATATATCGCGGCTAATGTTCGGGCTAACGGGCATGATGCCAGGATCTTACTTCTTCCGGGTTATTTAGAAAGCACCCTGAGCCCTTCAATAGAAGAATTTATTAAAGGATATGCGCCCGACTTAATCGGAATAGGACTCATGTCAATTGAGTTTTATCCTGCAAAAAATCTTACAAGGTTACTGAGGGAAAAATTTCAGATACCTATAATCTGGGGAGGAGTACACGCTATAATAAGTTCTGAGGAATGTCTGAAATATGCTGATTATGTATGTCATGGCGAAGGCGAAAAGCCTGTTCTTGAACTGTTAGAACATCTTCGTGATAAGGGCAGGGATATCCCCCCGGATATTGCAAATATGTGGGTTAAAAGTAATGAAGGTATCATAAGAAAATCTGACAGTGCGCCTGTATTGAATCTGGACAGTCTCCCTTTTCAGGAGTACCTTCCTGAATATTATTATTTTTTTCATAAAAATGGGATATACAATTTTGCAGAAAACCCTCATTTATTCCGCAGATATGCCCTGTATGGAGGGACGTGCCATATGATGATAACAACACGGGGCTGTCCTTTTCATTGCGGGTATTGCGCTAATTCCTATCTCGTGACTATCTATGGAAAAAAAATCAGGGAAAGATCAGTTAAAAACTGTATGGAAGAATTAAAACATGTTAAACAATATCCATATGTTTTATATATTAATTTTGAAGATGACTGTTTTTTTGCCCATAGCCGTGAGTGGATTCAGGAATTTTGCAGGGAATACAAAAAACATATCAATTTACCTTTTATAGTTCGCGCTATCCCTACAATGCTTGACAGAGAAAAGCTTTTCACACTTAAAAAAGCAGGGTTGAGTATGGTTGTTATGGGAATTCAAAGTGGAAGCGACCGTGTTAATTTTGATATTTATGAAAGGAAAATCCGTTTTTTCTCTGTTTTAAAAGCAGCGGAAATTATTTCAGAGTCCGGTGCAGCGCCTTTTTACGAGATGATAGTAGACAACCCGTATGAAAAAGAGGAAGATGAGATGGAGACTATAAGTTCCATGTCGAAACTCAGGAGACCTTATATAATCTCTCTTGCACACCTGACTTTTTTCCCGGGGACTCCGCTCACCAAAAAAGCGATTGAGGATAAAATTGCGGACAGGGATGCTTACCTTTATAGATATATGGTTAAAATTAACACGACTTACAGAAATAAATTACTGGGCCTGACCCCATATGTACCGCGCTTTCTTATAAGTTATTTAAACATACCGGAATCCTCAAGAGGAAAGCCGCATTCGTTTATAGTAAATGTTTTACATTTTATCGTTAAAAGAACGGTTGAGCCTGCCGTGTTTCTGTTTATCATGTCAAGATCTCTTAATTACAATATTATGTGGACTGTTAGAACTGTCCTTGGCAACTGGAAATCGGCTTTATCAAAACTCATTTCTAATTATCTTGGAAAAGGTGATCTTGAATATGATCAAAAACTGGCGCTCGCAAAGAAAAATATGCCGGACCTGTTTAAGAGTACAGACTAGATTGCAGAGAACAGTTTGTTGAGCAGACTTACTGAACATTATTTATTAATAACCCATGTGCGGTTATTTTTTTTGATTGCTCAAAAGTAATCCCCATTGGAAGACCTTCGTCCATGCCTTGGGCGTACAAGCTTCTAACAGGGTACTTTGTACTTCCCTGATCATTGCTATTGTAAGTTTATGTGCGATATTATCAATTAAGAGTAATTTCCAGACTATTTTAAAAGATATCTTATGAAAGTCCTGTTAATAAAAACACCTTACCTGGAAGTATATAAAGGCATGGATCAGGTAGCTACCAACCAGGCCCCTCTTGGTTTGGCTTATATAGCCGCTGTACTCAGAGAGGCCGGGCATAATGTTATCCTGCTTGACTCTGAAAATCTCGTTATGACATATGATGATATTAGTGATCTTATTAAAAAAGAAAAACCGGATGTGGTAGGTATTAGTTCCGCTACTGTGAATTTCGGCAATGCTGTTCGTATTGCCGGGCTTGCTAAACAGTCTGCGGAACCGGTGGTTGTCCTGGGAGGGAATCATGCTACGTCATTACCTGAGGAAGTGCTTGGAGACCATCCTGAAATAGACATTGTTGTTATTGGAGAAGGCGAGATCACAATGCGGGAATTATGTGATGCTATGGATTCTTCCGGTAAAGTCGATTATGATTCGATTCAGGGGCTCGCCTTCCGTAAAGAGGATGGCCAAATCATAAAAAGCCCTCCTCGGCCATTGATAATGGACCTGGACAGCCTGCCTTTGCCTGCCCGTGACCTTCTTCCTATGAAAAATTATAACGTTCAGATCCATCTTAGCAGTGTAAGAGGGATTAAAGCTTCCATGATTAGCAGCCGAGGCTGTCCGGGTCAATGCGCTTTTTGCGCTATACATCTTACCATGGGACGAAAAACCCGCGTTAGAAGTGTAGAGTCTGTGGTAGGTGAAATGGAGCATCTGGTATATCAGTATAAAGCCAAATATATTCAGTTTTATGATGATACTTTTACAATAAATTATCAGCGGGTCCTGGATATATGCAATTTGATTATTAAGCGTAAGCTAAAGGTCAAATGGTTTGCCCATGCCAGAGTAAATACAGTGGATGAAAACCTGCTCAGGCTGATGAAGCGGGCAGGTTGTGCTCATGTAAGCTTTGGAATAGAGTCTGGAAATCAGACTATTCTAAAAACAATAAAAAAAGGAACTACACTTGAACAGGCACGAAAAGCTGTCAGTGTCTGCCAGAGAGCGGGCATAAAGACTTTGACTACATTTATGATAGGCAATCCGGGTGAAACTCAGGAAACAGTCAGGGATACTATTGATTTTGCCATTGAACTCAATCCTGATATTGCCGTGTTTAGTATTTTGGTTCCTTTGCCGGGAACTGAAGTCTATAACAAATATCGCGGCGTGCTTTTTGATACTTCTCTAAACTGGGAAGACTATAGAACACTTGTCACAAGCAATAAATTGGCTTTAAAGTCAAAAACCATGACCAATGAGGTATTGATCAGGGCTCTCCACACCGCATGGAAGCGTTTTTATTTACGACCGGGTTATATTCTCAGGCAGTTTTGGAGAATGAGAAGCGGGGCAGAACTGTATTATTATATTCAGGGCGGTTTAAATGTATTCAGAGAGTTCCTGTTAACCAGAGTAAAAACTTCCAGTTAGTTATACTGGTCAACCAGTCCTGTAAAGGTTATTATGTTTATTCCTCGACAATTTCAGCACATCTCGAATCTCAGGGAAAAAATTGCGATGATGGGCAGAATTCTGCTTAGAGGTGAATTGACCCCTGGAAAACTGCTGAATCTGGGACGGAACCGGCTGGCTATGTTATCGGGTAAAACTACCGTTCCCGGTCATCCATCGCTATTGATGATAGAACCGACCAATAAATGCAATATTGCGTGTACTTTTTGTGATACTGGAAGAGGGATTACAAAAAGACCGAATATTTTTATGTCTTTTGAAAACTATAAAATGATAATTGACGAGATGTCAAAATATGTTCTTTTTCTTTTCCTGTATTACATTGGCGAGCCTTTCCTGCATCCAGAAATTTATGAGATGATAAGTTACGCTCATCAAAAAAAGATAAGCGTATATACTTCAACTAATGGACTTTTAATAGACACAGAAGAAAAAGCCGGTAAATTAATAGAATCCGGACTGGACACTCTGCTTATCTCTTTTACAGGGCTGGATAAAGAAAGTTATGAACGTTATCAGAGGGGAGGGAATTTTGATAAACTGGTCCGCAATATTAAAATGATTTCGCTGGAGAAGAAAAAAAGAAAATCCAAAACGCCCATTCTTAAATTGCGCTTCATGGTGATGAAACATAACGAATCAGATGTTTTGCGGTTAAAAAAATTCGCTGCTGATACCGGTGTTGATATATTAAATACCAGGTCAATACTGGTACAGAACAAAGATGACTTAATTAAGGATTATATTCCCGATAATGAAAACTACTCCCGCTATGCTGTAAAGAATGGAAAATTACAGAAAAAAATTAAAAATAAAGGCAGGTGTGAATGGCTGTGGATGGGTGGAATAGTTGGTGTAGATGGTAAGGCTTTACCTTGCTGTGTTGGTTTTAATGAGATTTTTTATCTTGGAGATGTGTTTTCAGAGGGAGGCTTTAAGTCAGTCTGGAATAATGATAAATATGTGAAGATGAGACAGCAGATACTTGACAAAACATATAAAATGCCCCATTGTGAGGACTGTTCAGGTATTTTAGGCTATCAGGACTTTACCTGAAAAAACATGGCAATAAGCTAATGCAAACCTTTAATAGTAGTATATAACCTATTGATAATAAATATTATTAATCTAGATAAGTTTTGAGTAGTGAGCGGGCAAGCTTAATCTTGTTTTGAGTAAATTTCTTTTATCTTCAGATAGAAATCTCCTGAGGGCGGTTGAGATAATGTGTCAGCTTTACTCAGAAGAATATCATTGATTATTAAGGCACATGAATCTGCGGTCTCTCCTTCCTCTATTAATAACATGCTTTTTGAGAAGTATAGGTAATTTTCCGCACTTTCGGGCTTCTTAATAGATACAGTAAAACCGGAAAAAAACATTTCTCCATCACAGCTCAATGGCCTTAAATACAGGTCAGACTTAGAGTGCGCTATTGACACCATCTTAATATTATCCGAATCTACAAATACTATATTTTCTTTCAGTCGTTTGCCGGTTTCTTCAATGACATGCTGTAATTTTGCAGAAAATTTTTCTGATAAAGAAACTATAACCCCGATATCAGTACTAAGGTGACTGGAGAGTAATTTATTAAGAATCTCGAACAGAAAAGATGGGTAAATGACATTGGAACAGAAAACAACCTTTTTTTTGTTCTCAATTTTTTTAAAAGCTAACGGGGCACTGTTTTTTAAATTCTCATCAATATGGATGAAGGACGGAATTATCTCAAAATTGTTCTTTGTTTTGAGAGTAACGGCAGTTTCATAAGTGTTTTTGTCGGAACAGATAACTTTGTTTGCCATGGAAAAACATAGCCTGAGGACAGGTTCGCCCAGGTGTCTGCTTCTCATATGACCTGTGATTGAAAACAGTTCGGACAAGAGCGTTATAACAGTTTGTGCGCGGAGCAGTCTGCCATATAGAGTTGAAGCTATAAGTTTTATTAATCCAGGCCGTGTATAACCTTTAGTTAAAAAATGTATAACATCTCTTTTCCACGCGTGGCGAATAAGCTTTAGAATAAAATCTACAAAACCTTTTGCGTTAGTAATCCCATTTTCTTTGGAGGGGTTTTCGGCGATGTTTATAGCTCGGCAGTTATTGCCTTCCTCTCCAAACATCTTTAACAGCGACAGATTATGGAGGCTTTCATCATCGTAAGGTGGCGCGAAATTGCCGATTAAAAGTATACGCATGTTATATGAGAGAAACGCTTATTTTATCCCCTGTTTTAACGCTAAATTTAGCCGAGGCATTTCCTTTATACGTAAAGAGTTCAAGAAAACCGAAACTGTTTATAATTGCTGAAAGTTCTGACTGTTCCTGTTCAGCATAATAATTGAAGAGGTTTAACTGATTGCCTTTGTAAGTGATTTTAAATCTGTTGCCTGATAATTCAGGGTCCAGCCGGCTTAGCTCATTTTTTGTTAAGTTTGTTATTGAATTGCCAAAACTGTCAATATAAACAACTTCGCCTTCAAAAGCTGTTTCTCCTAAAGGCATGACTTTTGGTGTTGGAACCGTAACATAGTCAGAGACCTCTTCACCAAATTTGGAGCTGTCAACCCCTTTTGAGAGCCATGCGGCAGAGGGCGCGAATATGTCACGCCCATGGAATGTAGAACTAACGTCAGTACGGTAAAAATGAGAAGACGACATGTGTATTACTTTAAAGAGAGCGCTATCTTTGTGTTCTTCAAAGATGGAAGTAAACACTCCGTTATCAGGGCCTATGAAATAATGATCTTCTGTAATGACAAGTAATGGTTTTCTTAATCCGCCGACTCCTGGATCAACTACAACAACATGAATAGAAGGAACTGGAAAATTTTTATAGCTCATAGAGATTATTTGAGAAGCCTCAAGAATATTGTGGGCGGATATACTATGCGACAGATCCACTATTTTTGCTTTTGGATTAATAGTCAGGATTACACCTTTCATTACCCCTGCAAAAGGGCCTTTAAATCCAAAATCTGTTGTCAGGGTAATTACGGGTTTTTCTAACATTTAACTCCTCCTATTAGTTTTTTTATGTCTATGATTCCCTGTTCAGTCATAAACGATCTGATGCCGTCTATTATATTCTGTGTGGCATCCGGTTTAATAAAGTTTACAGTTCCCACAGCTGTTGCGCTTGCTCCAGCCAGGATAAACTCAATGGCATCTTCAGCTGATATTATACCACCCATGCCGATAATTGGAATCCGGACCGCACTGCGGCATTCCCAAACCATTCTTACGGCAACTGGCTTAACAGCAGGGCCTGAGAGCCCTCCTGTAATATTTGCAAGACGCGGTTTTTTTGTTCTTACATTAATACTCATGCCGGTTATTGTGTTAATAAGGGATATAATGTCAGAGCCGGCGTTTTCAGCAATTTTTGCGAAATCCTTTATATCAGTTATATTTGGGGAGAGCTTTGTAATAAGTGGAATCCTGACCTTCTTTCTCACTTGTCCTATTAAGTTTTCAAGGGCTTTCCTGTCAGTACCAAAAACTATTCCGCCTTTTTTTACATTAGGGCATGACACATTAAGCTCTATCGCGTCAACTTTCGCTTCTTCCAGCCTTTCTGCAAGCTCTATGTATTCATCAATGGAATTTCCCAGTATGTTGACTATTATTTTTGTATCAAATTTTTTCAGGTAGGGAAGTTTATCTTTAATAAATGCTTTCAGCCCTACGTTCTGAAGACCGATAGCATTCAGCATGCCGCAGGGTGTCTCGCAAATTCTGGGGGAGGGATTGCCTTGCATCGGCTTTAACGAGATACCCTTTGCAACAACAGCCCCCAGGTTGTTTAAATTTACAAATTCCGCATACTCCGCTCCGTATCCAAAGGTTCCTGAAGCGGTTAGAACCGGATTTTTCAGTTTTAATTTGCCCAGACTGACTTTTAAGTTTACTGTTTTTTTCTTAGCCATTTTGTAATTTTCAAAATAAGGGTTCAAGGATTCGAGGATTCCAGGGTTCGAGTATAGAACATAGTCTCAACATAGTTAATGCCATCACTAGAACCCCTGACCCCTGGACCCCTTGAATCCTATCCGTTTATTTACCAAATGATCTCTTCTGCGGGAAACACCGGCCCGTCACTGCAGATACGCCTGAACCCCTTTTTGGTATTTACCACACAGCTAAAACATGCTCCTATACCGCAGGCCATATTTTCCTCAAGGGCTATATATCCCTTAATCTTAAATTTCTTTAACAGCTGGGAAAGTTTTTTTAACATTGCTTTGGGGCCGCAGGCATAGAGGCGGTAACCAGTGACAGGTGACGGGAGACGGGATAAAAAACCTCTTACTTCATCTGTTACAAGTCCTTTTTTCCCCATTGTGCCGTTATCAGTTACAATGACAGGTTTTATTCCAATTGATTTGAATTTATTTGCGCATAGTAGTTCTTTTTTGGTTTTTGCGCCGAGGAAGCAGGTAATACTTTTACCTGGCTTGCTGCCGCCTGATTTTAAAATTGTTTCAGCGAGGGAAAAAATAGGCGCTACCCCAAGCCCCCCTGCTACTAAAACAGTTTTTGTCCTTTGTTTCAGGTCGGGAAAGCCATTGCCCAGAGGTCCGATGACTTCTAAAATATCGCCTCTCTTTTTTTCTTTTAATATATTTGTTGCTTTGCCAACGGTTTTGTAAAGCAGTTGAAAGTCACGGCCAAGCCATCTATGAAGGCTGAAAGGACGTTTTAGTAATGGGTCAAGATTACTGCCTGTTCGGGATGAAGGGTCACTTACAGATAGCATGAAAAACTGTCCGGGCACAGGTTTGATGATTTTTTCTAAGGGATGAAGAGTGATTAAGTAATAATTTTTCGAAAGTTCCTTATTTTCTTTTATTGAAATTTTAAATAATTTATTCAAAGCGTATCTCTAATATCTCATATTCCATTGTTTTAGACGGTGCCTTTATAGTGGCAAGGTCACCTATGGATTTACCAATAAGAGCTCTTCCAACGGGTGAGGTTATTGATATCCTGTTGCTCTTTATGTCCGATTCGTCAGGGCCAACCAGAGTAAATGTTTTTTCTTCATCAGTGTCAAGATCTAAAACCTTTACTGTGGCGCCGAACGCAATATTATCCTGAGAGATTTTAGAAGGGTCGATTACCTGCGCAAGACCTAATTTGCCCTGTATTTCCTGAATCCTGCCCTCAAGGAACGACTGTTTTTCTTTTGCGGCATGATATTCGGCATTTTCTGATAAATCTCCGTGACTCCTTGCTTCTTCAATCGCTTTTACATTTTTAGGCCGTTCAACTTTGAGAAGCTTGTCTAAAGAATCCTTAAGTTTCTGGTACCCCTGCGGGGTTATTGGATTTTTTTTCATAGTTATATTCCTTTTAAATAAAATCTTCCCTTCGGAAATCTGAATGCAGGGAACTGCTTATTATCATATTCGCTCACCTTCGGCTCGCTGTTCATTCAATCTTCCCTTCGGAAATCTGAATG
>VAPB010407411.1_pt1 | contig 27040 bp, 21 predicted proteins | sample 3395101 | NCBI WGS metagenome assembly VAPB01 (sample SAMN08290433, study PRJNA428436) | hydrothermal vent metagenome | isolation source: Deep-sea hydrothermal vent chimney | place: Indian Ocean: Southwest Indian Ridge | reverse complement strand
TCCGGGAAGAACTCCATCACGGCTTTTTTACATTCGGCGAATACAGGGGCTGAGGAACAGAGAAGTTTTCGTATCGAGGAAACGTCGTACTTCTCGGCCTCCTCCCTTGGAGCGTTCAGGATGATGTTATAGTGGGTCGGGATCAGGGATATGAAGGTGATCTTCTCTCTCTCGATAACTTCGAGTATCTCCAGTGGCTGGAAAGATCTGGCCGGGTGGATATACGCCGCGCCTCCTATATATGTGAATGTGAATGTGAAGAAGGTGGAGTTCACATGACAGAGGGGCATGACGTTCAGGCAGATGTCCCGGCTCGTGAAACCGAAATCACCGGCGTTGATCAGATAGAAGGCGATATACGATTCGTGGGACCTGACAATACCCTTCGGTACCCCTGTAGTACCTGAGGTGTACGGCTGCAACCATGGATCGGAGGGCAGGACCGCTGCATGTGGTTCCTTATCGGGGTAACTGCTCAGAAAACTTTCATAATCAGTCCATCCGGAACTCTCTTCACCAACGCTGAGGAAATGTTCGACACGCGGCAGATCACCCTTCATCTCATCGAACATCGGCGTCCACTCATCGTGCACAACCAGCGCCCTGGCATCGGAATTGTCGGTAATATAACAGACTGTCTTCGGATCGAGACGGAAATTGATCGGTGCAACCACGACACCGGTTTTGGCTGCTGCAAAATAGACTTCACAGATCTCGACCGAGTTATCGAGGAAGACCGCCACACGATCTCCCTTTTTCAGCCCGATATCCAGGAACCCCTGAGCCAGACGGTTGACCCTGGAGTTGACCTCTTCGAAAGCAAGGCTTCGCTCTGCATCCTTCAGGCATATCTTCCCCCGGAACTTGCCCGCATTTACCCTTAATATCTCTCCAAGGTTCAGCCATTCAGCCACCTGGTATTGCCCTCCCTCCTTGTGCCCTGACTCAGGACACTTCAGATTACGATCCTGGCATCGACAACAGACACATACTTCTCACAGGCGATAACGGGATTCAGGTCAATCTCCCGAATGGAGGGATGATCGGTAACCATCTGTGAGATCCTCAGCACGATTCCGATCAGTGCATCCCTGTTGACCCCCTCCTCACCCCGAATCCCTTCCAGTACAGGATATGATTTAAGTGAACTCATCAGCTCCCGGGCTTCATACTCCGTCACAGGGGTTATCGCGAACGACACATCCTTGAGAACTTCAACAAGGATGCCACCCAGTCCGATCATGATAAGGTGTCCCAGACCTTCTTCAGCCGTCGCCCCTATTATCACTTCCCTCCCACCCGGCACATATTTCTGAACCAGGAACCTGAGATCGTCGGCTCCAAATCTCTCGTTCATCCCGTTCACAACAGATTCAACCGATTCTGCATCGCTCAGATCAACTGCTACACCACCTTCGTCGGATTTGTGAACAATCGACGTGGAATCGACTTTCACAACTACCGGAAAACCTATTTCCCCTGCTGCGGCGACAGCTTCCGATGCGGATGTTGCCACCTTCCAGGCCGCGGCAGGTATCCCGTATGCCTCCAGCAGTCTGTGTACCTGCGTGGTAGTCAACATTCCTGTTCCACCGGTCGTGGCGTTTTCAATGACTTTCTCCGCCTGCACACGATCTATATCATCAAAGGCAGGGGATTCGCCCACATTCCTGGAGCGCAGCCCGCCATAACGTGTCATGGCAGCCAGAGCCTTTGCGGCAGTTTCGGCGAAACTGTAACAGGGGATCCCTCCCTCTTTCAGGATCCTGAGCGTATCGGCCCACTCAACCCTGTCGGTCATGAGATTGCAGACAACGGGCTTGAAACCGGCCTGGTTAACCTCTACCAGTACCCGCGCGACACTTTCGTTATCGACGAAGAAAGGTGTGACGAAATTAATGTATATGCTGTCTATCTCCTCTTCATCCATCAACACATCAGCGGCCGCTCTGAAATGTTCCGCTCCTGCAGTTGCCAGAACGTCTATCGGATTGGAAATGGAGGCAGCAGCATGCAGCTTTTCCTTAAGAATGTTTTCGGCCTTATCAGAGAGTGGAGGGATAACCAGGCCGGCATCTACCAGCTCGTCTGTCGCGATAATGGCCGGTCCACCGGTATTGGTAATCAGCCCTACCCTGTTACCACCGGGAACAGGTTGAGAAGCAAAGGCCACCGCCGCCTGACACAGTTCCTCCTGGTCCCGGAAGGTCACGATACCGGTCTTATTGAATATCAGTTCTATCGCGATCTCCTGCTGAGCCAGACCTCCGGTGTGGGAGGAGACAGCCCTGGCACCTTCTGCCGTCCGGCCGGCTTTCATGCCGAGGACAGGCTTGCCGGCAGCTACCTCCCTGGCTGCCTCCATGAACTCGAGCGGATCGGCAAGACTCTCTATGTAAACCACGATCACTCTGGTCTTCTCATCCGATCCCCAGTAGCGGATTACTTCGGGGATGGAAATGTCGCAGGCATTGCCGTTGGAGGCGTACATCCTGACTCCAACATCCAGCTCTGAGAATCGCTGGTTCAGCACCTCCCCTACACCACCACTCTGGGCAACGATGGAGATGGAACCTTCTGAAGGTCGTGTGAATGTGAAGTTGCAGTAAGCCCTTATATCGGGATCGGTGTTGATAATCCCCTGGCAGTTCGGTCCGAAAATCCTGATACCGTACTCACCGGCTTTGGCGACAACCTGATCCTCCAGCTCAACACCTTCCCCTCCCACCTCTTTGAAACCGGCAGTGTTGATGATCGCTACCCTGACACCCTTCTTCCCGCAGTCATCAACAGCCTGGGGGACATATTTCGAGGGGATAACGATGTGCACCAGCTCAACATCGTCTGGAACATCGAGTATGGACGCGAATGGTTCCAGCCCTCTGACCTCTTCTCCCCTGGGATTGATGGCATAAATGGAGCCTTTGTAACCGAAGTCGTGCAGGTTCTTGATGATCCTGTTGCCTATTGACAGATCTTTTGTCGATGCGCCGATTACGGCAACCGATTTCGGAAAGAAGAGTGCATCGAGCATGCTATCGCATCTCCTCGAGCTGCTCTATGAACGCTTCGATACTGGTATTGGTCTGTTCATCACTGAGACACCGGAGGTCGTTCAGGTCACCATTTATGGTCAGGCTCGGTATACCCGTTTCCTCCTCCAGTCTCTGAGGCATGCCGAACCGGCTGTTGGTGTTGTCGAGACAGGTCCTGGCATCGTGGTAGATGATGCCATCGATCTGGAAGGTGTCGAACATCTCCTTTATATACTGCTCCTTTATCTCGTCGGAACGGACGATGAATAGTTCAGTATACGCCCTTGCCATGCTTTTGAAGGGATCAGCTCCATCGAACCGGGTGAAGATCCAGCTGTTGCAGTATGTGGAGGCAAGCACGCACGCACGGTTGGAGGCAAAGAGTTCGGAGTGAGCGCGCAGCCTGCCCCATATCGGCATCCCCTCCCAGTAAAGTCTGAACTCTTCTCCCTCTACCGCCCCTTCACCACTGGATATTCTCGATTCAAGTTCGGCCAGCAACAGTTTGTAGTAGTCTATTGCCGGCTGGGTTCCACGCAGAACGACCGCCGGACCCATGTGAATGGTACCGTCAAAGAAAGTGAATGGAGACGGCCTTGCTGCTGCCGTATCCAGAACCTTTTTCCATAATTCAGAACATTCACGGGAGAGTCCCACCACCCTTTCCAGCTCGGCGGGATCCAGAGGACTTCCCATGATTTCCTCCAGTGGATTGACCAGTGCCTCCAGTTGTGCGGTTATCGAATTTATGTGGAGGTTGGTAACATCCGATATCCCTCTGTGTGTATGTATTCCCAGAACCGGAGCGTCGAACTCCCTGCCAAACCAGGCAAGCCAGTCCTGAACGGCCCTGCACTGGTTGGTATTGAACACCAGGACATCTGGTTCAGGTATGCTTTCAATTCCCTCATATACCCTGGAGAGAGGAGTGACTCCCTGCAGATATGCCCCGACATCGGAGGTCAGGTATGAACAGATATCGGGCGAGTAACCGATAGCGTTTGCATAGGGGATCAGGTCGGAGGCCATCCGGCTGCTTCCCAGTATGGCGCCGTGGTTCTCGGGAAAGTGAACGTAGAATCCCATTGCACGCAGCAGCTCCGCGGGACCGACACTGGTGCACCATGCCACTTTCTTTTCGGGTGACTTCGCTGCCTTATCCAGTTCATAAAAGTATTCGCCCATTATCCGGGCCATCTCAGTCGTCGCTTCAATTTTCTTTCTGAGCTGTTTCTTCTCTTCTGCCATATCGATCTGCTCCATACGAGTGACCACACTGAAAAACAGAGGGATGATAATTAGACAGTAACAGAAAGGGGAGCGGAGGTGGTATCCTAAACCTGCTGCTGTAAAGTCGAAACCGAGACAGCAGATCGGAGATAACCGTGGCTGGACTCTCTGCAGGCATAGACGTCGGCACATCTTACATCAAAGCTGTTCTGATAGATGAGAAAGCTGAGATAATCGGACACTCCATCGGGCGTTCCGGTGCCGATCTGCAATCGTCCATCCATTCGACATTTGAGGCTCTGCTCTTTTCAAGCTCCACTGAGCGGGAATCGATTCAGCACATCACTGCTACAGGTTTCGGCCGGAAGAATGTCACGCTTGCCGATAATGTGAAAACAGAGATCGCCTGCCACTCAAAAGGAGCATTTCATCACTTCCCTCGACAGATTACCGTAATAGATATCGGAGGCCAGGATACCAAAGTGATAAAGCTGGACGGCGAAGGGAAACGAACCGGTTTCAAGATGAACCGCAAGTGTGCAGCGGGGACAGGCACATTTCTGGAAGAGATCGCCGGCAAACTGCAGATCGAGATGGACCAGATGAACGAACTGGCCCGGAAGTCTGAAAACGATGTGGCTTTGAGCAGTTTCTGCACCGTTTTCGCTTCCTCAGAGATACTCACGAGGATAAGAGAGGGTGAGAATCTGGAAGACATGGTAAAGAGTGCATATGAGTCTGTCGCCAGAAGGGTGATCGAAATGGATACCCTGGAGGGACCTGTTGTGATGACGGGAGGGGTCGTGGCCTACAATGACATCATGCTCGAAGTGATGAAGAAGTATATACGTGGAGAGGTGCTGATACCGCCTGAACCACAACTCAGCGGAGCTTTTGGAGCAGCACTGTTTGCGAAAGAGAGTACCGGACAAGCAGACATCATCATGGATATATAACGATGGAAATTCAAGAACTGCTGTTCAGACTCTTCAGGGCAGCTCCGATTGCTCCCGCCATGATCGGTTCCGGAACAGCCTCGATCTCGATCCCTGTCATTTCAGAGAGAGATTTGAGCACCCCTGGAAAATATTCAGCGACTCCGCCTGTAACGCGTACCGGTTCCTGCAGGCCGCCGATCTCGAAGATCCTCTCGGCCACCGAGCGCATTGCTCCCGAGGCGATATTCTCACGACTGGTACCTTCCCGGAGCTGTTCGAGGACCTCCGATCCTGCGAATACCGAACAGTAACTTCCGATGTCCGCCGGTTCTCCGGCCTCGGCCGCCAGCTCCTGAAGGCGTGTCGGATGAACGTCGAGGTGGCGGGCGGTGAACATGAGAAAGGTGCCTATACCGACCGCACACCGTCTCACCATGTGGGCCTCGAGGACCTGACCCTCTTCGCTGACGTAAAGGACCTTTGGATCGCGGCCGCCGATGTCTATGACAGACATGGCACCTTTATGGTGGAAGAACGCACCCCGTGCGTGACATGCAGTCTCGCCCAGTTGAGCTGCCGCCTCCTCGACACAGCTGGCGCCGAAACCGGTTGACGAAATTGAATCGATATCAGAATGCTCCAATCGGGCGTCATCGAGTGCGCCGTCGAGAGCTTCCTTGACACGATGCCGGAAATAACCGCTGGCAGGAATAATGGAACGACCCAGGATGGCGGTAGTTTCATCCATGACGACCGCCTTGATACATTCCGTACCCACGTCAATCGCTGCTACAATCCTCTTCTCTTCAGACATGGCAACACCCGTTTGTCGGAACCTGCCCGTTTCCTGTCTTATCAATAGAACGATTCAAAGTTCCTCCTGTTGTTCCAGAAAATCGGTCAGCTGACGCTCGACTTCAGGTGCAGAGAAGAGACGGAGGTCATGCGAATCGGCCTCTATCACTATGGAAGGCAGGCCGGTCTTCCTTCTCAACTTCAATTCGAGCCCGTAGCGGACGTTACTATGCTCCGAAGCGGTGCGACCGTCATGATATACGACGCAGTCTATACCGTGTTCCTCAAACTGCGATACCAGGTAAGTTGCCTTGAAATCATCGGAGCGGTTCGGAAAGATCCCCGTATAGGTACGGGCCATGCTCTCGAACGGGTTGCCAGGATCGAGTCCCTCGAGCGCCCACATGTTGCAGTATGTTGAAACGATCAGGGCAATCCGGTTGTCGAAGAACATTTTGGCCAGAGTGCGCAGGGCACCCCACACCGGCGGACCCTCCCAGTAAAATCGGTATCTCTCTCCGGGAACCGCGGCCTGCATGCTGGAGACCCGTTCTTCAATTTCAGCCTTCAGGATCGTGTAGTACTCTATCGCCTCCTGAGTCCCTCTCATCATCACCATCGGGGCCATATGCACGAAGAGATCGAAAGTCGTGAACGGAGACGGCACGTTGCGGGCCAGATCGAGTATCTCGCTCCACAACCGGGATGACTGTGCCGACAGGTCTACGACTTCTGCAAGACGGTCAGGATCGAGCTTCCTGCCGGCAATCTCTTCCAGCTCTGCAGTCAGACGCATCATCTGTCCGGCTGCAGCGTCGACTTCGATCTTGCCCACGTCACTCAGGGCGACCGGAGGATGAAGCCCCAGAACGGGAACACCGAAGTGGCTGCCGTAGAAGTCGAACCACCTGATGAGCCTCTGTCCGAAGTTGGTGCTGAATACCATGACATCGGCTCTGGGAGGACCCTTGATATCGTAAACACTCACCAGAGGACTGTCGCCGACCAGCACGGCTCCTATGTCACAGGTCATCGCAGTACTTGCGAATTGCGAAAATCCCTCTGCCAGAGCTCTGGCGATGTATTTGCCCGATTGCCGGCTCGATCCGATAAGTGCTGCATGATTTTCCGGGAAGTAGGGCAGTATCCCCATCGCCCGGATGATCTCAACAGGAGCCATTCCGGATGCCCACGCCAACAGCTGGTCGGGATTTTCACTGCCCTTCTGGATCTCCTGATAATATTCACGTATCAGTTCCTTCAATGCCGGCGCGGTCTGCAGGGGGATCCTGCCGGACGGGATGTCTTCCTGTTTCTCCGGTACTGTAGGACGAGAGACAGGTATGGGCATGACTCCGGCAGCGCTTTTCAGTGTCTCTGCGATCTCTTCCCGGCGCATGAATCCCTGACGTTCACTTGAATGGATCAGACGGACGATGGTCCGGTTGAGTGGCGCCGGCAGGCCGAGGCGCTCAGCCTCAACGACGATTGCACCGTTGAGTGCATCGACTTCCGTCCGAAATCCACGGGCGAGGTCCTGCCACATCGAAGGACGGTTCTTGCCCAGAGCTCTCTGTGAATTCGTTACCGGCCTGTATGGATCCTCGTCGTCGATAATCGGGATCCCCTTTGCCTTCATAACCTCGATGATTTCCATGCACATGTCGCGCATGAAGTCCTGAAGGTCTTCGTCATCGAGCAGTTCCCTGCACGTCAGACCTGAAAGAGCGGAGACGGGATTAACGACGGCGTTATGCAGGAGTTTCTGCCATATGACGTTATCGATATTCTCAAGAATCTCTGTTGCCAGGCCTGCACTTGTGAAGAGTTCACCGATCGACTCTATCCCTGGTGTGATTTTCCCGTCAAACGGTGCAATCTGGATCGGCTTTATACCCGGTCTGAAGCGAAGTCTGTTAGGCCCCGTATGCTGGATACTGTGATACGTGATTCCGCAGAGCACGCGTTCGGGTCCGATGATGTCTGCCATCACATCTGTGTTCCCAATGCCGTTCTGCATTGAAAGAACCATGCTGTCGGGACCCATCAGGGGCAGCACGCTGCGAGTTGCTTTATCGGTCTGATAGCTCTTCACAGCCACGAATATCAGATCGGCAGGTTCGAGGCCTTCGCAGGAAGTAGCTACCGTAACCGGAACGCACCGTTCCCCCTTCTGCCCCTCTGAGACGTAAATACCCGTCTCGTTGATCAGGCGTGCTCTGGCCTGATTGATCTCGACCATCGTGACTTTCTTCTCAGCCATGTGGAGTTGAGCACCTATCAGGCCTCCCAGAGCCCCGGCGCCTATTACAACCGTGTGCATCGCATCACTCCCGGATCCCCTGCAATAAGTTCCATCACATGATCACCTGTTCTTCCACTCCGGACGTCTCTTCTCATAAAAGGAGGCTATCCCTTCAATAGGCTCCTCAGTCGCCATCAGTTTCTCGAGGAATACTTTTTCCGCTTCCGCCAGCGCTTCAACAAATCCAATCCCTTTCAGACTTTTCAAGGTACGTACATTCATTCTCATCACCAGGGGACTCGACCTTCGAAAGTCCTTCAGTACGGTTTCCAGAGTGTCCTCCAGGTTTTCCTCTGAAACGATCTGTGTAACCACACCCATCTCACGCATTTCGGCAGCGGCATACGTTTTCCCCGAACAGGTGATCTCAATAGCCCGCGCAGTCCCGACCAGGTCGGGCAGACGGACTATTGCTGCGGGAGCGAAGAATCCGAGTCGAATCTCGGGCTGTCCAAATGTGGCTTCAGGGGTTGCCAGCAGGATATCCGCCATCATCACCAGTTCGAATCCACCACCCAGCGCTGCCCCGTTCACAGCCATGACAACCGGAAGTTCCAGAGTACCCAGCTTATTAAAGAGTCGTCCGAACGAACCGATCATCCCTTCGACCTGCTCGGGACGGTGCTCTCCGATGTCTGCGCCGCCGCTGAAGGCCTTTCCTTCGGCAGTGAAGGCTACCGCCTTAACCGATGGGTCAGATTCGGCTTTCTCCAGCAGTTCACTGATCTCATCCATCATCGCAATGGTCATGATATTCAAAGGAGGGGAGTCGAGGGTAATATACGCTACATCCTCGCGGACCTCATACCTGGTCAGTTCACTGTTTTCACTCATTCCACGATCTCTCCTCCTCTTGCGGTCTCTATATCGTCAGATATACTGTCCGCCGTCTATCTTGATCACTTCGCCTGTTATGTGGCGGGCGTAATCGGAACAGAGAAATGCCACCAGGTGTGCGATCTCCCCGGGTTCGGCAATTCGACCCAGAACCGTCTCTTCGATGGCCTGATCGAGAAACTCCTGCGGCATGTCAACGGCCATATCGGTCATGACCATACCTGGAGCCACGGCATTGACATTGACGTCGAAGCGACCGAGTTCAACGGCGACAGATTTGGTCAGCGCGATTATGCCCCCCTTCGAAGCAGCATAGTTGCTCTGCCCGAATTTGCCCCTCAGGCCGTTGATCGAGGCGATATTCACGATTTTGCCGTGACCCTGCTCGCGGAAAACCCTGGCTGCAGCTCTGCAGAAATTGAAGCAGCCCTTCAGGTTGATATCCAGAACCTCATCCCACAATTCCTCCGTCATCTTCCAGATAACGCCATCCCTGTTGACGCCTGCATTGCAGACCACGATATCGAGAGTTCCCAGATCTGTCCGAACCGACTCAATACATTTTTCGGCTTCAGCGAATTTCGACACGTCCGACTGCAGAACCAGGGTTCTGCCTCCCTGCTCATCGATCATGGCAATCAGGTCTTTCATCGCATCTGCAGGGCTGATATCGACAATCGCAATGCTGCATCCCTGGCGGGCCAGCTCCAGTGAAATGGCTGCGCCTATCCCCCTTGCGCCTCCGGTTACAAGGGCAACCCTGCCGTCGAGTCCCAGCTCCATTGATCTCTCCTTTATTCCTTCTCCAGTTTGGCCCCGCACACTCCGCAGTATTCGAATTCTGCCGGAATACCAGCGGCTCCGCATACCTGGCACGTATGGGAGTAGGGTCCCCACAGGAATTCACTGCTGCCGCCTGAAGCTGCTTTCTCCCGAAGTTCGCGATAACGGGCCTGGCGCTTCTCCACGAAGGCGGTCATTCCCTCGTACGGTTCCATTGATGTGAAGTGAGTGCTGAGCCAGTCACGTGCATGGCCGACAGTCGAGTACCAGACTGACTCTTTCCAGTAATTGAGCTGCGCCTTTGTGTAGCGTGTGCATTCGGGGAATTTGTCCAGCAGCTCCTGGGCCATCTCATCCACCGCTTCATCCAGCCGGTCTCTGGGGACCACCCGGTTGACCAGGCCCCATTCGAGCGCCTGCCCGGCTGGTATCTTGTGATTCAGAAAGAGGATCTCACGGGCGCGACGGTCACCGACGACTATGGAGAGCCACTGGGTGGCACCACCGCAGGCCACACTGCCCACACTCGTTCCCACCTGAGCGATATAAGTGTCATCGGCCATCACGGCCAGATCACAGGCAAGCTGCGATTCATTCCCGCCTCCGACCGCCATGCCGTTCAGGCGCGCTATCGTCACCTTACCGGTTTTCAGGATGCTTTCGATATAACCGGAGAAGAGACCCATATACTTCCAGTAGTCCCTCGGACGCTGCGTGTAAACCGAGGCGTACTCCTTGACGTCCCCCCCGGTGCAAAAGGCCCTGTCACCCGCACCTGTGAAAATTATGACCCCCACTCCGTCGTCGTTCGCAGCATCGGTAAATGCCGTGATCAGTTCCTGGAGGGTATGGGTCGTATAGGCATTGTAAGCCTTCGGCCGGTTTATCGTTATTCGGGCTACGAGGTCCTTCTTTTCGTACAGGATCTCCTGAAAATCGAACTCACTTGCTGGTCTGGAAGGAAAGAGTGTCATTTCCCGATTTCCTTTTCTGTCCTGTCCTCTGTCGGCAGGCTGTCAGGCACCACGTGAACTGCCGTCCCGCAGTCCGTGCAGCGCCAGTTGTACCAGTTCGTCACTCAGTTTTTCGAGAGGCGCATCGCGCTCCGGATCGAACCACATGAAAATCCAATTGAGCATTCCGAAAATGAAAAGCGTGTAATGACGGACAACCTCTCCTCCGTCATCCGGCCGGCCGGATCCCTCGACGATCTCTCTTACGATTTCCATGGCGATCTTGAAGTTCTTCCGGCGGAGCGACTCGATGGTTGTGTATCGCTCATCCTTCAAGGAATGAAGTTCGAAAGTGCAGACTTTCATCTCGTTGAAATGCGTGGTGTAGAATGAGAGGTGATTCTGAACGAAGAGACGAAGCCTCTCCTCGGCACTCCCCTCACCCCTGGAGATGCCCTCCTGCTCCTGAAGCAGAGAGTCAAAGGTGCGGTACTGGATCTGGTACAGCAGATCCTCTTTGCTCTGGAAGTAGTAGTACATCCCGGCCAGGCTGAAGCCCGTTTCCCGCGCTACGTCGCGCACAGAGGTCTGGTCGTAACCCTGCACGGCCATCAGTTCGGCCGCAACAGTCAGCAGTTTCTCCAGTTTGGCGGCTGATCGTTCTCCTGATATGGAATTGGCTTCTGTCTCGTTATCGGCCATCTTCGTATCTGTCACTGCAGTCGGGGTTAACCGGTTCATCGATTCGATCGGAACGCTGCAGAACGAACGTTCGAAAGAATATCGTAGTGCGGTTGCGGCCGGAGCGTCAACCTGTCCGAATCAGATGGAAAGAGCGCAGGACAGATTGCCGAAATGGTCTGCAACATGTAGCATCCCCGTTAAGCAGTAATCGGAGTCGCACACCCGATATGAGGGTTATGATCATATGGAATCTCGCGAGGCGGTTATCGTCGAAGCAGTAAGAACTCCTGTCGGCAGATATGGCGGTGCTCTGAAAGATATCCGCCCGGATGACATGGCAGCCCTGGTCATGCGGGAGGCGGCCGATCGGAGCGGGATCGATCCCGGGCTGCTGGAGGACGTCCTGTTCGGCGCATCGAACCAGGCCGGTGAGGATAATCGCAACGTGGCCAGGATGGCAGCGCTTCTGGCAGGCTTCCCTGTGGAGATCGCAGGATGCACCCTGAATCGTCTTTGTGGATCGGGCCTGGAGGCCATCAACCAGGCGGCGATGGCCGTCAAAACAGGAATGGGAGACGTCTTCATTGCCGGCGGCGTTGAAAGTATGAGCCGCTCGCCCCTCGTTATCTCCAAAGCCGAAACTGCGTTCGATCGAAACCAGGAGATCTGTGATTCCACCATAGGATGGCACTTTACCAATCCCAAGCTTGCCGCACAGCATCCACCCGTAAGTATGGGAGCAACCGCGGAGAATGTGGCTGAATCGTATGGTATCGAGAGGGAGGATCAGGACCGGTTCGCTCTCGAAAGCCACCGGAGAGCGATAACCGCCTGGAACACCGGCCGATTCAATGACGAGATCGTGCCGGTGGTGATACCTCAGCGAAAGGGCGATCCCGTCATCGTGGATCGGGATGAGGGCCCCAGGTCTGACACATCTCTGGAGAAGCTGGCCGGGCTCGAACCTGTATTCCGTCAGGGAGGCAGTGTCACGGCCGGTAATTCTTCGAGCATTAATGACGGTGCTGCTGCCCTGCTCGTAGTAGAGGAGGAGACCGCCATACGTCTGGGCCTGAAACCGATCGCACGCTGGGTGGCCTCGGCAGTTGCCGGCGTTGATCCCGGTTTTATGGGTCTGGGACCGATACCTGCAACTCGCAAAGTACTGGAGCGAACCGGCCTGAGCCTGGAGCAGATCGATCTGATAGAACTCAACGAGGCGTTTGCAGCTCAATCTCTTGCCTGCATAAGAGAGCTGGAACTCGATATGGAAAAAACGAACGTCAACGGTGGTGCGATCGCAATCGGTCATCCGCTGGGCAGTACCGGTGCAAGGTTGATGGTGACGCTGCTCCACGAGATGAAGAGACGGAAGGCTCAGCTCGGGCTCGTTGTCATGTGCATTGGTGTGGGACAGGGTATCGCAACAATCGTGGAAGGAGTCTATTGATGATTGTCGGCGTGATCGGTTCGGGATCGATAGGTCCCGATCTGGCATATGGATTCATCTCAGCGCTGGCCAAAGAGGGCGAGGGCAAGCTCTTCCTTCACGACATCGTCGAGGATGCACTCGACGCCGGGATGGATCGGATCAACAGCTATATGGCAAAGGGGTTGTCTCGCGGAAAATTGAGCACCAGAGCTGCCGGAGCGATTGAAGCGGGACTGGTTCCCACCCTGGAACTGAAAGATCTAGTCGACTGCGATTACATTCTGGAGGCGGTATCGGAGAGCCTCGAAGTCAAGAAGGCCATCCTGAAAGACCTGGAGAAGATTGTAAGGCCCGACTGCCTGATCGGATTCGCAACCTCCGGAATCCCGCGAGAACAGATCGTGAGTGAAGTCGAGCATCCCGAACGCTGCTTCGTGAATCACCCCTTCTTTCCTGCGTGGCGCAGTCTGCCGATCGAGGTGGTTCTATCCGGTGATGAAGTCTTTGGTGAAAGGATGATCGAGACGCTGCGCAGGCTGGGGAAGGTGCCGATCATCACGGCAGACGTTCCCTGCTTTGCCGCTGACGATGTTTTCTGCAACTACTGTGCTGAGGCAGCAAGGATCGTGGCAGAGGGAACAGCAACACCGGCACAGGTCGACATGATCGTAAACGCCGCGATAGGTGGAGGCGGTCCCTTCAACGTTATGGATCTGACCCGGGGAAACCTGCTCAACGTACACTGTCTGAGACTCATGGCTGAGGCCCCGACCGGAAACAGCTGGTTCGAACCGCCTCCGATTTTTGAAGAGCAGGCGAACACACCGTGGCACGACCCGGAAAATCCCGGTGACGCCGGCTGCGACGAGGATCTCGCCAGTACGGTGATCGACAGGATACTGGCGGTTCTGGTGGGCAGGACCTGTTACGTGGTGGACAACGACATCTGCGATCCTTCCGACTTTAACTGGCTCTCTGCAAATGCCCTTGGATTCAGAAGGGGTCTTCTCGATCTAGCCGAAGAATACGGGGCCGATCATATACACGATATCTGCACAACATATGCGGAAAAGAATCCTGGATTCGAAGTGCCCGACAGCATAGCCGCCAGGAAACTGCCTGCCTTCTACAGAAACGTTCTTCTGGAGCGGCGGGACGATATCGCGATTGTCACCATCCGGCGGCCGGAGGTAATGAATGCCCTGAACGACCTGACGATGGATGAACTTCAATCGGTATTCGAGAAACTGGCGACCGATGATGGGGTTGCAGGCATGGTGCTGACCAGTTTCGACGGATCACTGGCAGGCGCAGACATTATGGAACTGGCCGTCCTGAAAAGTCCTGAAGAAGCAGTGGAGAAATGTCGCCGGGGTCATTCGGTCATGCATACAATATCTGAGATGAACAAGCCGGTGGTGGCCGCAGTTGACGGGCCGGTCCTGGGAGGCGGTGCCGAGCTTTCGATGGCCTGTCACGGCCGGGTGGTCGGCCGCAACCTGATGCTGGGTCAGCCCGAGGTGAACCTCGGGATCATCCCCGGCTACGGAGGAACGCAGCGGCTGCCCCGCCTTGTCGGCCTGGAACGCGGTCTTGAAATACTGCGGACCGGCAATCCTGTCAATGCGGAGAATGCGTGCGCCTGGGGCTGGGCTACGGGTGAACCGGCAGAAGATATTCTGGCTGCTGCCATCGATCTCATCGGCAGGCACCTTAATGGTGAATTAACTCTGAAACCGGTGGATCGAAAGGCTCTCTCCCTGCCGGAAGAACTGCCCTCCACCAATATCGGTCACCATTCGCTGATCATCGATTCGATCCTTATCGAGGCTGTACGCGATGGTCTCACCAGATCCCTTGAAGAGGGTCTGGAAGTTGAAGCAGAGGCGTTCGGCCGATGCCGGCAGACGGTGGATTACGACATCGGTATGAAGAATTTCATACAGAACGGCCCCCGGGTACCGGCGGTCTTCATGAACGAGTAGTTGGAGCCGATCATGGACATGGAGAGATCAATAGTCATTCTGGATGGCGGCCGGAGAACACCCAGGGCCGATATCCTCGTGAACAATTCGAAGCCTGGTCTGTTTTCAAGGTTCTCGGCAACTCAGCTGGGCGGCATGGCCATCGATGCCGCACTCGAGAACACGGGGATCGATTCAGAGCTGGTCGGTCATGTCGTGATGGGAATGGCACAGCATACTCACCGTGACTCGATATATGCCGCCCAGGGGATGAGGTGGAGAAGCAGGCTGGGTGATGACGTACCTGCGCTGACAGTAGCCAGGATATGCGGCAGTGGTGCCGAGGCGGTTGCAACGGGAACAGATATGATCCTTGCAGGAACACGTCATGATGCGGCACGGCCATTCATAGTTGTGGGGGGAAGTGAGAGCATGCAGAGTCCCTTCAGTCTCTTCAACTATCGAGGACTGAAAGTGGGATCTGCAGTGCAGAAATACGGCCCGATCAACGTCAAAGACCTTCCGCCAGGCACCCACCTGCAGGACACGCTTCTGCTCTCCCTCTACGATCCCGGTGCGCAGATGACCATGGCTAATACAGCCGAGGAGTTCGGCAGAAGATACAATATCACTCGTGAGGAAGCCGATGCGTTCGGTTACAGGTCTCAGGTGAATGCCCGCAAGGCGAGGGATGCAGGCTGGTTCGACGAGGAGATAGAGCCTGTCACCGTACAGGGAACCGGTACAGATGAACCAATCGAGGTGAGGCACGACACGCATATCATGGATAATGTGTCGCTGGAGAAAATGGCAAAGCTGCAGGCTGCTTTCGAGCCGGGAGGCATCATTACGGCCGGCAATGCCAGTGCGGTGGTGGATGGTGCCGCAGCCATGGTGATCGGCTTGGAAGCGGATGCAGAAAAGCATGAATTGAAACCTCTTGCCAGGATTGCAGGAATCGGTGTTGCAGCCTGCGATCCTCAGATCATGGGATGGGGACCTGTACCCGCCACCCGTATGGCGCTGGAACAAGCCGGGATCAAAGGGTCAGAAATAGACATCGTTGAGCTGAACGAGGCTTTTGCCCCTCAGGCCCTGGCCTGCATCCGTGATTTCGAGGGGATGGGCATCGACCCCGAAAAGGTGAACCCGATGGGAGGTGCCATCGCTCTGGGACACCCGCTGGGAGCAACGGGAGCGATGCTTGCACTGACCTGTGCCTATGCACTCCGACGAGAGAAACTGCGCTGTGGTCTGATAACCATGTGCATCGGTGGGGGCCAGGGAATATCCCTGATTATCGAGTCGGTTTAGTTACCATTTCTCCCTGATCCAGGGAATGGCGTCTTTAAGGGGTCCGATGAATCTGCCGGTCTCATAGTGGGTGATGCCTTCCAGAATTGTGAAATGCACATCGAGACCACGCGACTGGAGCTGTTGTACAACTTCCTCCACTTCCCTCCATGGAAAAACCTGATCGGCCTTGCTGTGGATCACATACAGCGGGATCCCCGAAATCGTATCGGCGATTCCGGCTGAGGGCATTCCGGAGATCGGTATTGCCGCCGAAAACACGTCGGGGTAGTTCGATGCATACTCCCAGGTACCGATTCCTCCCAGACTGAATCCGGTCACCAGGATTCGATCGGGATCTATGTTGTATTCCTTTCTGATTTCCTCGAGCAGGCCCATGACAGCATCCTCACTTACCGATTCTATCCAGCTGCTTCCTACAGGTATGGTAGGCGCGAGGATGATCGCCTTCAATTCCCTCAAAGCCGGTTTAACCAGCATATTCATGAAATAGCCGCCGTAATATCGTGAGGGCTGGCCTCCAAAATGAAGGGCCAGAACCAGGGGCGCGGGCGTGTCATCCGAGTAAGAACGTGGAATCGCGATCGTATAACTTACACTGGTCCCTTCCACATCCATCTGGGCGGAGTAATCTTTGTATATCTCTACCTTTTCACTTTCCAGAAGACCGCACGAGGCGGCACTGCTCAGGAGAGCTGTTATGGTGAAGAGTTGTACGATTCTGGAGTTCATAATATCTGTTCTCTGCTTTTCCGATTATGATCCCTCTGCATCAGGAACAACGCAATGAATGAAGGTGACGTTTACGTTGAACCGGCGTTCGGATCGCTTCCATCCAATCGAAGCCGACTGTTGTCGGGCCAGGAGATTCATCATACAACAGCAAAGGGGCAGGGAAAATCCCACCCCTTTAACGGTTATGAACCTATGGCAGATATGGAGGATCAGCCTACATTTCGACCAGTCCGGCCAGTTTGAGTATCTCGATGTAGTTGATGATCGCCTGCAGATCTGAGGTCCTGTCGTACTGGGCATCGAGCATCTTCTTGATATCCAGAACGCTGAAGACGCCGTTGATCAGAAGCTCCACCTCGCCCGTGCTGGCGATACTCCTTCTGTCGTAAGGGAACCTCGCCTGGTCCTCTTCCGTCACCTGGCTCATGAACTGCCTGTAACCATTATAGCCGTTCTCCTTCACCCTGGAGGTCTGGCTGGGCACCATCCTGGAGGCTCTCCGCTCCAGGTCGCTCAGGCGGATCCTGACTGGCCGGGTATTCAGTTTTGCAGCTACTGCGTTCATGTGGGACTCGAGCGCGCTGAGGTTAACCTCAGCGATGGCATCTACTGATTTCTGCATCGCTTTTACATGACTGCCAACACGGTCCGCATCCTCTGCAAGCTCCAGGATACTCTCAAGGGTGGACTTTTCGGCCAGAACGGTCCCTTCGATATGAGCCCGGGCCCACCTGTAAGCGTCTTCCAGATCCGCCGCTGTGGTAACGCCGTTCAACCTCTCAAAACCCATTACCAGCTGGTGGCCCAGACGCCGTGTCCCGTTGCTCGCTGTTTCACTGGCTATTTTGATGGCCATATCATCGTCAGCACTGGCAACCGTGTAGGCTCCCGCCGCACCGAGGATCGCCACCCTCTTCATCTGTGTCGGGTCAGAAGTTATAACCCGGTCACCTGATGTGTGGTACCACTGGTCGGGCCAGACGATGACCATGATGCCGGGAACCTGAACACCCCAGTTATTGAAAACCATGTGATCGGAGGAACCGTAGTGAGTCTCGATACTGTAGTAGAATGGATCGTCGGTTCCGGAAGGCGCGATTATCCTGCGCGGGATCTTGTCGAAACCGCTCCTGTTCTGAATCCGCTCCCGGCTCGATTCACCGACATAGCGGTAGTAGTTCTCCATCACATCATTGATGTAATGGGCATTCCCGTATGAGGTGCGCATCAGGCATGTGAAGCCGAGGTTGAGCTGCAACGATTCACCAACCATGTCCATGTTGATGTTGCAGAGCGTTTTCTCCATGAGGTCCTTGTTGGCCTGTACCCATGGACCGGTCCCCGAAAATTCGGGACCCCACAGGAACCGGATTGTTCTCTTCGGGCGCGGTATCCGTCCCTCCTCTATCAGGGTGTTGAGTATGCGGGCGACCTCCAGGATACCAGCGCTTCCCGAGATATTGTCATTTGCACCCTGCTTGACGTACCCTTCAAAAAGATGAGCCGAGAGGATAACCTCGCCGGCGTCGGGGTCGGTACCTGGAATGTTGCAGATGATGTCTTCCAGGTCGAATTCGCGCATGGTTGACTCCACCTCGGCATGGACTGTGATCGTCTGTCCGGCCAGCAGCCGCCTTTTCAGTGTTTCTGCTTCACGGGGTGGAATGTAGAATCCGAACTTGGCCTGACCTCCCTCGCCGCGCCTTCTGCCTACTCCGCTCCAGGGGATCTGAAGTGGATCGAAGTTTGGACGGGAATTGCTGATGCACACCACTCCCAGGGCTCCCATCTCTATGCATGCAAGGTTGTGCACCCCTCCCATCGAGCCCTCCGTAACAACTATCTTACCGGCAACATCCAGCCCATCGAGTTCCTCCTGTGTTCCCCTGCCTACCCAGACCAATTCAGCCGTCACATCAGCGTTTGTGCTCCCGCTGGCGAGCATCGCTCTCATATCCTGAAAGGATGAGAGCTTCTGACGCATCGGACTCACTTCCCACAGTTCACCCTTGATCCCATCCCACGCCCCGGCACCGGGCAGGCGAACGATCTCTGCACCTGGAAGGCCATACAGTACCAGCTGATCGTAAATGTACTGTGTTTCGAAAAAAGTGCCTTCATACTCCTCGGCCTGGCGGTCCCTGTTGTAACCACCTGTCTCCATGATGGTGTTCCAGGCTGTTTCGCCTGAAGATTCGCCGATAATCTCATCCATGATATCGGCCGGCAGCAGCGTCCACTGGTACCACGGCGTCATCTGGGCATTGGCACCGGTACTCGACGCGAATACCAGTGCGAGTGATATTACCATCGCACGTCTGGTCATTACTTTCCTCCCGATCGATTCACGGCACTGTTCAATTCATCTTGATTATAAAGAAGATCCATTCTACTCCAGGGTCTGATCATTACTCAAGGTACGGTATTAATACCATCGGCTGGTTTTTGTTATTCGACTGCCTCTTCCTTTCAGCAGGTGAATTGGTGTTATTTCTTGCTTCCAAAGTCGGAGGTAATGTTGATAATCTGCTAAAGTGAATTCTCTCACTTATTGACAACAGAAATGGGATTTTGCCATGTCCGCCCACCCACCCGATCCAGATCCGAAAGAAGGGAATCTGCGAGAGTTATTGAAAACAATGGATGCGCGAATTGCGCGTCTGGAAGCCCGTCTTGATCTGACACCATCCATCTCTGCCGAAACAGCTGCTCCCACAATACAGAAAGGAATCAGTACTGCCCCCGCTCCCTCATTGGCCTCGGATATTCCCGATGCAGTGCCTTCCAGGCCAGGCCTGGAACACCGAATCGGAGAGTTCGGCATGGCGTGGATCGGCAGCGTTATCCTGCTGTTCGGCATAGTCTTCGGAATGGCATACGCCCGCCATCTGGGTATGTCACTTCTCCCAAGCATACTGGGATATGCGGCAGCGGTGGGCATTTACTTCTTTGCAAGGATATGGAAGGAGAGCATACCTCACATCTACAGAATCAACTACGTGAGTTCGCTTCTGCTCATTTTCTATACGACCATGGGGCTGCACTTTGTCCCGGAAAACCCGCTCGTCGGCAATGTCTATCCGGCCTACCTGCTGCTGCTGATCGTCTCGGGATACGTACTCTACATTGCTATCAGTCGTGAATCCCGTATTCTGGTCACCATTGCTCTTGTCCTGGGTCTTATCACAGCAATGCTGGTTGATAAAGCCCCTCTCGGATTTGTAACCATTTCAGCTGTTGCTGCCGGTTCGGTTTACCTGGCCAGAACCAGAGGGTGGCGCAGCCAGCTGATCGCAATACTGGGTCTGGTTTATCTGTCTCACCTCCTCTGGCTGTTCGGTAATCCGGTTGCAGGGAATGCATTTCGTCTGGTCACGGAGCATCAGAACAACCTGATCTATGTTTTTGTATATGCCGCCATCTTTTCATGGCCGATGCTCTTCATTACCAAAGAGACGGCTCTTGAGCCCCATTCGATCCTTCTCGTGCTGTTCAACTGTCTGGGATTCGCCATAACGATTTCGGCCGGCGTTCTGGCCCATTACACGGACAATTTTGCCGGTATCTTCCTGGCAATTACATGCTTTGCTCTGCCCGTATCAATAATACTCTGGCTGAGAACACATCAGCTCTTTGCTCCGTCGGTATATGCCGGCTTCGGATTCGTGGCATTGAGTATCGCACTGGTTGGATACACGGGCGTGCCCTCTGCGTTTTTCTGGCTCTCGCTCGAGAGCCTCCTGGTCGTGTCGATGGCTCTCTGGTTCCGTTCCAAGATCCTCGTGGTTGCCAACTCACTCATATTCCTGGTGATATTGCTTGGATATATCGTAAGTTCACCCTCCATCCCCGTTACCAGTTTCAGTTTTGTCTTCGTAGCGCTGTTGAGTGCGCGCATCATGAACTGGCAGAGCGAGCGGCTTACTCTTCAGACGCAGAACATGAGGAATGTCTACCTTATTATCGCCTTCATTATCATGCTGATAGCGCTTCACAATGCGGTTCCCCCGCAATTTGTGACTCTTTCCTGGACGGCGGCTGCGGTAGTATATCTGGCTGTTTCTCTCCTGCTCAAGAATATGAAATACCGCTGGATGGCGATCGGGACGATGTTATTCGCGGTTGCCTATCTTCTGCTGGTCGACATGGCCAGACTCGACCTGATATACAGGGTTCTGGCTTTCCTCTTCCTGGGCCTGATGGCGCTGGGAATTTCTCTCTTCTATTCGAGATTCAAACAACTGCTGAGCCGGCGTGGAGAATGAAGCTGTGCCGGCCCCGACATACTCAATCTTCAACGGCGCAAGAGGTGATAAATGAAGATCTGGAAGTTCCCCGACCAGGTCATACGACTGGCGATAGTGTTTATCGTCCTGGGTACAGCGATGATCGGGATCAGAAGCCAGTTCGTTCCCGAATCATTCGGCGAGATCGGAACGTACCGGGCAGACGCGATCGGAGAAGTCGCAAGCCAGGAGATCAAATACGCAGGCTGGCAGGTGTGCACGATGTGTCATGTCGAGGAGGGTGAAACGAAGACCAGGTCGTATCACCGGACATTATCGTGTGAAGTCTGTCACGGGGCTGCAAACGAACACACTGAAGAACCTGATTCCATCAAACCGGTGATTCCGGTCGGACGGAAAGGCTGCCTGCCCTGTCACAGCTACCTCTCGTCACGTCCGACAGGTTTCCCTCAGATCGTTGAGATCGAACACAATTTAAGACAGCCGTGTGTTGACTGTCACGATCCGCATGATCCTACACCGCCGGAGTTTCCCGGTCATTGTTCCGCCTGTCATGCTCAGATTGCCAGAATGAAAGCGGTCTCCCATCACAGTTCGCTCGATTGCGAAACCTGTCATGAGACACCGGCAGATCACAAGCAGGCACCACGCTCAAACCTGCCTGGAAAACCGGTTGAGAATGCATTCTGCGGTCAATGTCACGCCACTGGTGCAGAGTCCGCACGCAACATCCCGCGCATCGATCTGGAAACACATGGAGATAGATATTTCTGCTGGCAATGTCACTATCCGCATTTCCCGGAGGGCCGATAAATGTCTGAATCATGCAACAGGAGGGAATTCGTAAACCGGATGCTCCAGAGTTCCTCCTCATTTCTGCTTCTCTCCGTCTGCGGTCCTGTTGGGGCGCTCGCTGCATCAACCGCTCAGAGTTACAATCCGGAAGAACACTACTACGGGATGGGAATCCAGGTGAACAAGTGCATCGGCTGCGGCAGTTGCGTGGCGGCGTGTAAAACTGAGAACGTAGTATCGGAAGAACCCATCTATTTCCGCACCTGGGTTGAACGATACGTCATCTCCTCAGAAGGCGAGGCGACCGTTGACAGCCCGGAAGGCGGGATAAACGGGTTCAAGCCGGTGGAGGACGAACTGGATGTGCTCAGGTCCTTCTTCGTCCCGAAACTGTGCAACCAATGCGACAACCCGCCCTGTGTTCAGGTTTGTCCTGTCGGTGCGACATTCAAATCCCCCGACGGAGTCATCCTGGTTGACAGGGATTACTGTATCGGTTGCCGTTACTGTATTCAGGCATGTCCCTACGGAGCCCGTTACCTGAATCCGGTCAGCAAAACGGCTGATAAATGCACATTCTGCTATCACAGGATCACGAAGGGACTTCTGCCTGCCTGTGTCGAGATCTGCCCGACCCAGGCACGTATATTCGGGGAGATGAGGACACTGATCAGTCCGCTGAGGAGATTCATGCGTATGAGTCAGCTTCAGACCCTGAAGCCTTACCTCAATACTGAACCGAAAGTTTTTTACTCCCATCTCGACATCGAGGTGAGGTAGACATGGCAGAGATATTTACAGAATTCCAGTCACTGATAAGTCAGATATCCGGTTACATTTACCCCAACGAGCTGGAGCTTCAATGGGGTCTGCTGATTGTGGTCTATCCCTACATAACAGGACTGGTGGCAGGAGCATTCATTCTTGCATCGCTCGCAAAAGTATTCCGGGTCAAGGAAGTTATGCCTACCTACAGACTGGCGCTTCTGACAGCTCTTGCATTCCTCATTGTTGCACCACTGCCCCTGCTCGCTCACCTGAGTCACCCTGAACGCGCGTTCGAAATATTCTTCACACCCCAGCTGGCATCTGCCATGGCCATGTTCGGTTTCGTGTATGCCTGGTACCTGATGGTAGTGCTTCTGCTGGAGATATGGTTCGAGTACCGGACGGACATTATCGGATGGGGCCAGCAGAAGCGTGGTTTGTGGAAGATCCTCTACAAGGTGATCTCACTGGGCTCGACGGACCTTTCAGATGAGTCGAAGACCTTCGACAGGAAGGCCGTCTATTTCATAACAATGGTAGGCATACCGTCGGCCTTCATTCTGCATGGATATGTCGGCTTCATCTTCGGGTCGGTTAAGGCCAATCCGTGGTGGAGCAGCGTTCTGATGCCGATTGTGTTCCTCTTCTCGGCCATAGTTTCAGGGATATCACTCGTCTTCCTTCTTTATTACATCGTAACGCTGATACGCGGGAAACAACCGGATATGGCCTGCCTTAACAAACTGGCCATGTTCCTGCTGGTTGCCCTCATACTCGACCTCTCACTGGAAATGCTCGACTTCCTTCACCGTCTCTATGAATCAGAGGAGTCGATAACGATCCTCTCCGAGCTGATTGTAAGCAAGCTCTTCATCAGCCTTACAATCGTCCAGATCCTCATTGGATCGATTACTCCTCTTTTTCTGCTGGTTTTTCCCCGGATATACAAACTGCCCGATGAATTGAGACGCATCTGTTTCTTCATTGCAGCGCTGCTCATTCAGGCCGGTATCTTCAGCACACGGTGGAACGTGGTCATCGGAGGGCAGCTCTTCTCCAAGAGCCTGAGGGGGCTTACGGTTTATAAAATGGAATTCGGGGGAGCGGAAGGACTTCTGACCTCAATTGGTTTCCTGATCCTGCCCTTTATCATCCTCTATATCCTGGTCAAGATCCTGCCGCCCTGGGAGGAGGCGAAATCGACCGCGATCGAAGCGCAGCAATAAGGTGCCGGCGTAGAGATTATTCGGGCTCCCTCAGCGGGTAGGGACCTCCCGGGCCTTCCATGCGCCTGAGCAGAATCCACATACCCGCGAGGACGACGACACAGAGTAACAGGAATACCTTCCAGCCACTGCTGCGTCGGTTGAACGCATCGAGGGCCTCAATACCGGTTTCACCGGCCTTACGAGCCGATTCCTTGCCCGGTGCGATCACCTCCCGGAGATTCTCTATACTGAACGTGTGAACCGCCGCCCTTCCCTTCACCAGCCCGTTTTCCGCCTGTCGCAGAGTGTAGCGCCCCTCACTGATCTCCATCCCTTTCCTGTGAGCGATCTCAAGCAGGCTGTCTGCTTCCGTGATTTCACCTTCAAGTATTTTCAGTTCGTGCAGCATTGCACCAGCAACACGAAAGCCGGCATCACCTGATGAGTGACAGTTTGAACAGACTCCATCCTCTTCGAGCATCGAATCGGATGTCCGGCTGATGGCATGGTTGCCGTGGCAGACCTCACACTGCGGTTCAGCCAACGCTTCGAAAATGGGCCCGTGCAGAGAATTCTGGAAGTTATTGGAAGTGGAAAAATGACACTGACTGCAGACCGCGCTGATCGAAGAAAAACCCGGCGGAGCTGCTCCGTGGTTGCCATGACAATCATTGCATGCCGGGGCTCCCAGATCACCTCGTTCGAGCAGGGCCTGGCCGTGCACGCTTCCTCTGTATTCCTCAACGATATCGGTCCTCAGATTCGAACCAGCCATGGTGTAGGAATCCGCGTGACATTTCTGGCAGGTTTCCGGTACGTGCTGAGGAGCAGTGGTCGAGCGAGGGTCGGAGGCTTTCAGAATAAGGTGCGTTGAATGACAGTCTACACAGGTTGCAACTTTTGAGTTCCCCCTTGCAAGAGCCCTGCCATGGTTGCTGAACATGTAGAGATTCTCCTGATCGACACGCTGCTGCGGATTAAACCGGCGCATATATTCCGGATCGCTGTGACATCTGCCACAGAATCCCGGGATCTCAGGTCTGGTCGGCACTCCTCTGAACCCTGTGCCAGGTCCCTTGGCGTCAGAATAATCGAAGCTTTCAAGATCAGCCTGTGCCGTACGATCTCCGCCGTGACAGTCAGAACAATCGAGTCCTGCCTTTGCATGAGTACTGAGATTGAAATCGTGTACAGGGCCTTCCCCGGCGTCCGGCCCGTCCAGAACGCGATGGCAGGTAATGCAGCTGCTCTCCCCGGCCGATTGAGAGGATTCCGTACTCTGGCCCGCGACCGGAATATCGCTCGCGGAACCGAACACAACACCGGCTGAAATCATGAACAGGACTATCAGAAGAGTCAGGCCCTCTTTTTTTCTCAACATTACTGTCTTTCCGCTTTCGCCTCAGGCATAATGGAAGAACTTTGCCCAGATGGTCAGGAAGGAAACAGCGACCAGCAGGAAAAAACCTGCTCGCTGAATCATCTTGTTCGGTCGCCCTTCAGCGGCATTCCGGTCAATCCAGGGAATCAGCGTCCAGCCGATACCCAGAACACCTAGTACGGCGAAAATTATCAGCCGTCCATCCAGCCCTAAAACCTCAGACGGCATTATCCTGAGCATCTGGAACACCCACAGGAAATACCACTCCGGTTCGATACCGGGGGGTGCTGGAGCAATCAGGTCGGCTTCCAATCCCAGTTCCCAGGGGAAAAAGAGGGAGAGAGTGCTGAGTATAATCAGCACCCCGATCCACACCATCAGATCCCGTAATATAAAATTGGGGAAGAAGGGCATTTCCTTCGAAGGACGAATGTGCATCGGAGCACTCATGCCCTGACGCTGAATAAACAGAAGATGAACCGAAACCAGAATGGCAACCATGGCGGGAAGCAGTGCAACGTGGAATCCAAACATCCGGGTGAGGGTTGCACCGGTGACGTGCTCTCCGCCCCTTATCATCTGCATCATCGTATCTCCCACCACGGGCAACACGTTCAGCATTTCCGTGCCGACTTTGGTGGCAAAGAAAGCAAGCTGGTTCCAGGGCAGCAGGTACCCGGTGAATCCGAAGAGCATGAAGAGCACGAGCAGAACCAGGCCGGTAACCCACGTCAGCTCCCGCGGCTTTCGATATGCCTTGAGGAAAAAGACACTGAACATGTGTATCGCCGCCGCACCGATGAGCAGATTCGCAGACCAGGAATGGATACTGCGCACCAGCCAGCCGAACGGGACTTCCGAGATGATGTACTGGACGCTCTCATAGGCTGCCGCCTCCGTGGGACGGTAATACATGAGCAGCAGAATGCCTGTTGCCAGCTGAATCAGGAAGAGAAAGAGGGTGATACCGCCGAAATAGTACCAGATCGAGTGGTGCATCGGTACGGTTTTGTGCTTTGCGAACTCAATGAGATCATCCAGCTGGAAACGCTCGTCAAGCCATTTGAAAACCAGTTTGATAATCTGCATCGTCAGGTCTGCCGGCTGACAAGTATCTCACCATCCTGGATCTGGACAACCAGAGATGTGAGAGGCCGCGGAGGAGGTCCCTGGATATTCCTGCCTGTCAGATCGAATCGACCATCGTGGCAGGCACACCAGATCTGTGTCAGATCGGGTCTGTATTCCACATTACATGCGAGATGAGGGCAGGTCCCCAGAAAAGCCCGGAATTCCCCATCTGGTGTGTGGATCAGGAGGGCGGCCTCATCGCCAAACCGGAAAAGCCGACCCGAATTGGGAGCGAAATCATCAACCGCGCCAACCCTGACTGCTGCTTCTGACACCTTGACATTCTTGGGTGGAAAAATAAATCGCCACGTCGGATAGAGCACCGAGAGAGTAAGGCCTGCAAAACCCGATCCCATGATCGCCTTGAGAAAACCCCGTCTGCCTTTTTTACCTCTCTTATTAACCGTCGGATCCCCTGTAGTCATTGTTACTCCTGTTTCGTTGCGGGATCAAAATCTTATGCTGTTACGCTCACTGATGGGCTGTTGAAAACCTACAAAAGATT